>ENA-OSET01001668-OSET01001668.1-sediment-metagenome-genome-assembly--contig:-NODE-1668-length-22801-cov-19.942220_pt1 | contig 22801 bp, 9 predicted proteins | sample MGYA00237882_ERZ534229 | MGnify/ENA primary metagenome ERZ534229 (study PRJEB26408, sample SAMN06266212) | sediment metagenome | isolation source: Hudson Canyon methane seep mesocosm | place... | reverse complement strand
TCTAAGAAATTAATTTTAAAGCCTCTATTGGCTCCCCCGGACGGGCTCGAACCGCCGACCTAGTGATTAACAGTCACTAAACTATATAGATAATAACATCATTTAAATACACTAATGAAATTAAAATCAATAACTTAGTTTATTTATTGCGTCATAGCTTATCAATAAAACTCACACACACCCACCAAAAACGTCACATAAAACGTCACATAAACGTGACTTTAAAATACATTTCAGATACTCTGTACCCAACACAACAAAAGAGACTGAAAATAAAATGCCACATCCTAAATCAATAGAAAAAATTATTCGCTCAACCCTCCCCAAAAAAAATACATTTAGAATTGCACTAAATGATTCGGATCCAAGCCTTAAAGGTTTTTCTCTCGAAGTCACACCTGCTGGTAACAAATTTTACGTGCTTGCATACACAAGCCCAGTATCAAAAAAAAGACGATTTTTTAAACTCGGTTTATGTTCTTCAACTACACCCCAAGCCGCCATGAAATTAGCTAGAACTTCTAGAGAAAAAATTTATACTGGAGTTTGCCCTGTAGAAGAAAAGAATAAAATTAAACTAATAAAAACACAAGAAGAACAACTACAAATCAGGCAAGGAACAGTCGCTCAATTATTCGAGTACTACCTTAAAGACTTAGATATCGATTCAAAAAAGAGTTTTTACCAAGTTAAAAGCATTTACCAGCGTGATATAGCACCGTCAATCGGGCCTCTGATTGCTAATACTGTAACTGACGATCAATTAGCTGATATTATTGCCACCATTGCAGAAAGAGGGGCCAACCGACTTGCTAACATAACTCGCTCATACCTTCACGCTGCTTTCGAGTTTGGAATGTCATGCAATAAATCACCCAGGTGGCGACTCAACCAAGATATTCCACTTTTCAACCTGGTAATCAACCCTGCAAAAAATACAAAAAAAACAAAAAATGGCGATAAAGTTGGAGAACATTTTATTGCAAAAGAAGATATGAATACCTTGTGGAATAACATCGGTGTCACTGCAATGAGCCCTGACTGTGCTCTTGCTATCAAATTTCTAATTTCTACTGGAATGCGTGTAACAGAGGTACTTGAAGCACCTTGGAGTGAATTTAACGAAAAAGATCTACTTTGGAATATTCCAGCTGAAAGAAGAAAAAACACTCGATCTTCAACAAAAGCTAAGCCTCTTCTAGTCCCCCTAACTCCTTTTCACATTAATTTATTGCATGAAATAAAAAAGCTTTCAGGTGAAAGTCCATTTTTATTTCCATCACAGAAATCCCCCTCAATTCCTCGCACTATAGACTCCCTATCTCAAGCGGTTGCACGTTTTTGTAAACCCCAAGGGGCTAGCAAACGCTCACCTTTTCCAAAATTCATACCTCGTGACATACGCCGCACATGGAAGACTATCGCGGGTAGCATTAAAATTGATTTAGAATTAAGAAATAGAATACAAGGACATGCATTTACTGACGTTGGCTCAGTCAGTTACGATCGCTATGAATACTTAGATGAAAAAAGGGAAGGCATGGAAGCTTGGATCAACTGGCTAAGCAATGAAGTAAAACCAAAACTATCTTAACAAGCCCCCTCTTGCATAAATAACAAATAATGACTATTATATTAATCATTACTCATAGATACGCCTAATATATTAGTCATTATTTCCTCAAGCCCTATCATGAAAAAAAATAGAACTTACTCTAAATACAGTACCGAAGCGGCCATATTACTTGGTTCTCAAATAAAATTGGGACGTAAACAATTAAACTGGAGTGAAACTGAGTTATCAGGTCGTGCTGGAATATCTCGGGCAACGCTACAAAAAATAGAAAAAGGTGATATGACTTGTGCGATAGGATTATTTTTTGAAGTTGCCTCACTGGTTCGAATTCCACTTTTTGAAACCGAAGCGACATCAATTGAAACACATATTAATAGAATAAACGATAAAATCGCACTGCTTCCTAAAGCAACTCACCAACCTAACAAGCCCGTAGATGATGATTTCTAATAAAGACTATAATGAAGCTTATGTTTGGATTTGGCTGCCAATGGAAGTCCAACCCGTTGTTGCTGGAAAATTAACAACTGAAAACAATAAATTACTTTTTAATTACGGTAAAAGCTATTTAGCACGTAAAGACTCTATCTCCATTTACGATACAGAGCTGCCTCTGCACTCAGGGTTTCTTCCTTTATTATCTGGGCTATCTATGCCTAACTGCATCCGCGATGCTGCGCCTGATGCTTGGGGCAGACGCGTTATCATTAATAAGCGCTTAGGTCTTAAAGGGAGAGACATCGACAGCACACAACTTAATGAGCTAACTTACATGCTGGAGTCAGGCTCCGACCGTATTGGTGCTTTGGATTTCCAACATTCACCGACAGAGTATATCCCCCGCGCATCTTCCAATGCGACTCTGACAGAGTTACTTGAGTCTGCTGAACGTGTCGAAAAAGGTATTCAACTAACAACCGAACTAGACCAAGCCCTGCACCACGGTAGTTCTATTGGCGGCGCTCGCCCTAAAGCCTTAATCGAAGATAATAACAAAAAGTATATTGCAAAATTTTCTTCTAGCTCAGACTTATACAGTATTATTAAGTCTGAGTTTATAGCTATGCGCTTAGCGGCACTGTCAGGTATCAATGTTGCTCCTGTTAAATTAACCAAAGCATCTAACAAAGATATTTTGCTAATAGAACGCTTTGACCGCATTGCCAGCAGCCAAGGTTGGAAAAGAAGAAGTATGGTTTCAGCATTAACGATTTTAGGCTTAGATGAAATGATGGCTCGTTATGCTAGCTATGAAAATTTAGCAGAAATAATTCGAGCAAAATTTACTGATGCACCCAGTACACTTAAAGAATTATTTTCACGTTTAGTTTTTAATATTCTCAGCGGAAATACCGATGATCACGCGCGTAATCATGCTGCATTTTGGGATGGAAACATGCTTACTCTGACCCCTGCTTATGATATTTGTCCCCAAAACCGAACGGGAAATGAAGCCACTCAAGCAATGCTTATAAAAGGAAATAATAACTTTAGCCGCATGGAAACATGCATTGAAGCAGCGGGTATTTTTTTGCTATCAACAGAAGAAGCAATCAGCATTATTGAGCACCAAAAAAGCACCATTACTCAACACTGGGATGAAATTTGTGATGCCGCTGAATTAACTCAAATTGATAAAAAACTACTCTGGAACAGGCAGTTTTTAAACCCTTATTCGGTTAAATAGCTTTAATGACAGACATAATAAAAAATAATACTATTTCTATTCATTTAACGAATATCCAATTTTTGTCTGTACGCTGATTAACAACCTAAGGTATTAGGAATGGATATTATTACGAAAGTCAAAATGCTACTTTATGTTATTAGGATAAATTTACAGCCATTTCACAATTTAAAAAAATATTAATTATCAGCATATCACAAAACACACAAAATAACATAACCAACTAATATACAACAGATTATATTCTGTGAAATAGTTAAAACCCAACCATCATATTATTTTAATATAATAATTTAGAACATTAAATAATTTTATATATCCGACTCTAATGCAATAAACCTACTAGCTACCCCATGACTGGTCACAGTTAAACTCCGCATAGCTCTCGTCATTGCAACATGTAATAAAGCTCTCTCAGATATCTCATGTTCCCTTATTTCAACAGGGTCATTAGACTTAAATAAATTTAATGGCAATTTATCATCATTCACACCAGCAACAAATATATGTTGAAATTCTAGGCCTTTTACACGGTGCATTGTTGCTACTCTGATACCATCAATTTTTCTATTTTCAGCACCGTTGGCTTTGATTTCATAAATCTCAAAACCCGCTTTTTTAAGTTCAGATGAATAGCTATCTCTTAAATCATTTGTCCGAGCAACTACACAAATATCTCTAAACTTAGCACCTGCAGCATTTAACTGTTCAATACGCTCACAAATTGCATCCGCTTCATCCATAAACCCAGCGAAATTTAATACCTCAGGATTTTCACCATGCATTAATGAAATATAGCCTCTGCTATCATCAATACCATCATCTAAGTTATCAATTGCAATTCCTTCTAGTACAGAAACAGCAAGTTTTTTTGTTTCTTCAGTCGTCCGGTAATTAATTCTGAGTTTTCGACCTCTTCCAATAATATTAATACCGCATTTGCCTAAAACCACTTGGTTACGATATATGCGCTGATGCCCATCACCTACAATAAATAAGTCATTTGCTTGCTCAGGCACTAATCTTCTTAGTAATTTATAGGCTTGAGTTCCCATATCCTGACCTTCATCAACGATGATTGAGGAATATACTGGCTTTATACTTTTAGAATCAATTAACTGAACACAATCGCGCATCGCATCCGGCATTTCCTTTAGATTCTTATGACTCAACTGTAACAAATATTCCTCAAAAACATTCCATACAGCTAACCTTTCTTTACGCGCCAGCCTTGTGCCTCTTCCTGTACGTTTTGCTTTAATATATTCCTGTTTAGAACTAATGCCCTGCTCTTGAATAACTAAACGCCATTCCTCTTCAAAAAAATGATCGCTTAAATCAAATTCAGATGGTTTTTCATCAAGCGATAACTGCCAGCAGTTTCTTCTTATTTTATTAGAATCATTAGGAAAAACAATTTGATACCCGTAATTATTTCTTTTTAGGAAGCGATGCACCCAAGCATCAATATTAAAGACCTCTATGGCATCTAATTCAGCTTGCTTACAAATAAGCTCCAGGTGATTACTAATATCAGAAGCTAAATTCTTAGTAAATGTAGTGAATAGAATTTTCTTTTTATTTTCTGAACTTCCACTCTCGATTAATTGATTCGCTAACCACTTGGCACGATGTATCGCAGCAACGGTTTTTCCTGTTCCTGCACCGCCTAGAACTCGAACAGGGCCATTCCATTTTCGTTCTACCAGCTTGCGTTGGGATGGATGTAAAAAAACGCGCCATTTATCAAGTGGAGCATCTAACATTTGCTGTAAAGCCTCATCATCAACAATAACAAATCGACGCTTTGATCCTTCACGCATCAGTGCGGCTAAATAATCCTCAACATCTATATCTTTTTCATTCGTTGTAAAATCATCCAGCACCTCATCATAAGGAATACCTTCTGCGATAAAATACAAAGCTTCACTCGCATCATTTGGTAATGAAGCTTTCATTTCCTCAAATGCTATTAGCGTTGAAATACCCCTGATTTGTTCTATAAATTCAGCAGGCAAACCAACTTTAACAAGCTGATCATCGGTTAGATGATTAAATAATGGTTTTAGCGGTATTTCAGCAAGACCTTCATCCGTTTTCTTGGGCAGTTCAGCTGAGACAGATACCGAAGTATCAACGGCTGTTTCCGAAGTGTATAACTGAATTGAACCCGTTGTTGGGTTAATTTTACATTGATGCTTTCTAGCCCATTCATAAGCATCGTCATGGTGATCAACCCAAAGCAATATAAATACATCGCCATGCTCTGGCTTTAGAATAATGGCACGATAGGCCAGATCAATTCTAACCGAGCGCATATAAGGATTAGCCGCATCTTTAATTTTTTCATAGTTAATTCCAGAGCTAATGGGATTATTTCTGAACTTATTAACAAACTGATTAACCTTTTTTTGCTGATTTCTTGGTAATTTTAAAATAGCCGTTAAAAAATCAGATGATATCGCAACTTGTGGCATCTACTGCTCCCGAATATTAGTAACATTATTATTGATGGCTATCTCTATCTTCTCTATAAGCGCTTCATCTATAGGATCGACCAAGCAGTTCCAGCCTTGTCTTTCAAAGCATTTAATATCATCAGCGGCATCTTGAGGAAAAACAGCAAGCTTTTGTTTTACCCATGCAAGCTCTGCCATAGCAACCACTTCATTTTCACTCATAAGCTCATATCCAGCTTCAGCAACGGGCAATGTTGATGAACCCAAAAGACCAACATTACCAGCTAGCAATGTTTCTTCAAGGCATTCAGACCACTCACTACTATCTTCAACTTGAGGCTTAATATTAATTGCTGCATTTTTATGCTCTGAGCCTAAAGAAGTTTTAGCACACCAAGAGACATCAGCCATTAACTGCAGCACATTAATCACCTTCCAAAAACCGATTAGTGATTTTTTATAACTTTCATTATCAGATTCAGTATCATCAAAACAAACATGAACCTTAAATTTTTCTGATAAATAAATAAAATCGGCATCGCTACGGTTATATGCCCTAGAAAAATCTGACAATGCAATTGAAACAGATATTTCCACTAACTTTTCTGAACTTTGCAGACTATCAAGTAAACCACCAAACCAAAAAGGCTCATCCATGGCAAGTTCTTTTACTCTATATTCAGGGCCATTTTCTCTTATTTCAAATTCAAATTTTTGTGCAATTTCAGGGGTTTTATTCGTATTACCTGATGGACTTAACCAACAAAACGCATGGGCAACTGCACAATTTTGTAGTTCAAAAATTCCTTTAACAGGGTCGAGTAATAAATCGGCTAATAATTCAAAACTATTTTTTCCTTTCTGAACGCGCGACCATTGTTCATAATTCCTACTCGAAATTTTTTCACCAACAAGGTTTCTTAATGCCTTATTTTGATAATTGTCTAAGTACTCTTTAAGGTGAGAGCTTGATGTCTCAGCCAAATCATCCCAATACAGCGTCCAAACCATAAACTTACCAGAATTAACAATAGACTGACGTTTCCGCGCATCATCTGCCACGCTATTATAATGATATTCATAACCATCCAAGAAAACAGCGATGGGCTTTATTTCCTCACTTACCCGTGCAGGCCAAAGTATAAAATCAGGCTTACAAGCAACGTCCACTCCATGTTGCGCATTCAGTAAAACTTGAGGCTCTATTTTCCATGCAAAAGATAACTTGTCTTTTGTACCTACGGTTAATAAATAACCATTCTTAGCATTAATGATTGTAGGACTAACACGCCAAGGTTGTCCTGCGACTTTTAAGGTATCAATAAACTTTTGCTCAAGTTCGCTTTCCAAAAGAATATTGGGGTCCACTTCTGCTAAAGAATCAACTTTTGCTAAATTTTGCCTGTTTTCTAAAATATCTTGAAACATTTTCTTAGCCGTATCACGAGATATCTTAGGCATTTTTTGTCGATCACGGTAGGCATAAATACATTGATAACAGCCATCTTTACCAGGGTCTTGATTACACGAACAGCTATCTAAACAAGTAAATGATTTTTCAATTAACTTAAATAAATTATCGGGGTCCCGCATTAGCTCTTTTAAATATCCTGTTCCTCCAGGAATAGAATCATAAATGACCAGAAAGTAACGCCTTCCTTCCCCCTCATTAACAGGCTCACTGTAGGCCGTGCTTTTAATATGATCAATACTGCCTTTAAAATAATGCTTAATCCCTAATTGAATAGCCGCCGCAAAAGAACTCTCATTAGTAGTATTTGCACTATAGTTTGAAACAGGTAACACAATACGAATCGCCTCCGACTCTAACTCTCGATAAAGGTACAAGCAATCAATAAAATGAGCATCATCATTCAGTGTTTCAGGATTCTTATTATAATTACACGTTAAATCATGCTTCAACGCTTTACGCCGCGAAGATGTATTAACCATGCCACATTTTCTACAAACTTTAAAACCACTTCTAAAATCAGCATCGCCTGCAATAGTCACTTGCTCTTTTTGGCTATCAGGCACACCAAAATTAATATCCTTAATATTTACTTTCTTAAGAAAATCAAAGCCGAACGGCACTTCATCGCTATCTATTTTATACGCCTGTATTACGTCATTATTTTTATAGCTAACCAACATCTGGCGCTTATAAAACTTAGGCTCACGATTATCACTATCATCAGAGATACGCGCATCTCGCTCATTTGTTCGGGCATATACCTGACGCAATTTAAGCATTTGTGTGATTTGACCACGATCATTCCACCCAAGGCTTCCACAACTAGGGCAGGTTTTGTTTGGGTCATTACTCACATCAATATTTTCTGCATAGTGACAGTTATTACAAACACGCCACTTTTCTACTTCAGAAATATTTAAATCAACCTGATCTATCTCAACCTTATGCCCACCCGCATAAAAATAATTATCTGGTGCTAATTCAGACAAAGCCGATGCCGCTGGGCGCTCATAATCATAAGTATTCCTAGAAAATTTACTGCCATCCTCTGTTTCGCCAGACTCTCTTCTACGCCAAAGAATTGACCTAATAGTGACACCTTCTTCAGGAAAAGAATAATTAGGTAAAAGTCCTTCATCGGTAAAGAAATTAAGCGTCTGTTTGCCATTAATTTGCCTAATTAGGGAACGAATCGCAGAACGCTCATTATCCAGCTCTAATACCTTATCATCGTGATCAGACTCCTTAACGGTTAAATTTTTAAGCTTTCTTAATTCGGAGTCTATTTTTTTAACTCGAACATTTAAAGACGCCCGATCCTTAACCAAGCCTTCCAAACGATTAAGAATTTTCCATGATAAGGAATGCTTATCCTTACTATCTCCTCGAATAAAATCGGATAAATATTTAATCGCCTCCTCATCTAAATCAGGGAACATATTCGTGAATAAATCAAATAATTCACCTTGATGTTTGACAATATAATCAAAAAAAAGATAAGGAAATTTATTTGTTAACCGGCCATCAACAGAATTTAAAAGCTCACGAACAGAATTAGAAATTAATGATTCATCAATCCCCGTTGCCACCCAATTATCAAAACAAAAAGCGGTTAACTGGCGTTCTAAAACAGCAATCGCTCCTAAAAAAACACCAGGGGGAGTAACATCACCACTCATCATCAACTGTGGATCTTGGTAGTAATAAAGATCATGCGAGTTACCCTGACTAAAGGTAGCATTAAAAGCGTTACCATCCCGCCGACCTGCACGCCCAATTCGTTGCAAATAATTGGCTTGTGCAGGTGGAACAGAACATAAAACAACACTAGATAAATCGCCAATATCGATACCCATTTCTAATGTTGGCGTCGCTGACAATAAATTAATATCCCAAGTGTCCTCACCCTTAATAAACGAGTTTTCTACCCTTTCCCTATCCGCACGCTCTAGTAAACCTGTATGCTCAAAACCATTGATTCTAACCAAATCAAAATCATCCCACGGCACTTTTTTATTCACTAAAGATTGCTCACTGGCATCAGCTAATACAAAATGCCCCTTGCATGTTTTGATTGTACACGGGCTATTAATCCAGTAATTTTCCAGTTTAGCCGTGATGACTAAGGGCGTTGAGCAAACATGACAAGTAAGCTGTTTAAGCTGCGTACTCAATAACAATTTTTCAGGGTTTAACCCGTAAACAAACTCGCCTTTAGACTCTTCTTGAATCAAGATTTCATGTTGAAGCAAACAACTAAAAGTACGCTCAAAAATCAACACATTATCATTGGAAGCAACGGCATAATCACCTGATAAAATTGTTTTATGCAAAACCGCTAAGTAAGGTACATTCTCACTTTTTTTCTTATTAATATAATCAAAACTATTCGATACTCGATTAATAGAGACAAACCGTGGTTTACGCCCTGAATAACCAAATCTAGGCATATAATATTGACTTTTTCCTACATTATTTAAGACATAACTATCCCCGCCCGAAGAAATATAGCTATATAAAGCAGGGTGATATATCGCCCCATTAAGCCGCATTAAATGTAAAACCCCAACAACAAGTTGTTCAATTACATTTGGGCTAATAGACGCTAACAACTCTACTTCTTCGGTCAATATAGAATGAATATCCAAGCAGGCTTTAGCTAAGACCTCTGTGGGATAATCAACCGACGCAAATAATGATTTATCTAATGATCGCCCTAGCTTTGCCTTTAGCCCAAACTCACTGAATAACTCCCAGGCTAAACGATCTTGAATATTTTTAACAAGATTACTCTTACTAGGTAAATCGCCACTATCTCTTAAGAGCTTATAATGATTTTGCCATTGCATATCAGGGGCAATATAAGTCCCCACAAAACTGCTTTCATCCCCCGAAAGCTCAAGTGCCTGCTGTCCAACCAATAAAGAAAGAGTAGAGAGTGATTGCGCCTCACTAGCATCCGCATAATTGCTTGATATGGTTTTAGCTAATAAACTTCTAATTAGCAAAGGATAAGTCCTAGAAGTAAAGAACCCTGCCCGATGTGCGGCATCCTGCACCGAATCACTAAAAGAAATTAACTGCTTATCTTCATTAAATTTAGAGCCAAATAACTGCTGAGACATCACGCTAATTAAACTGGCGGCTCGTGAACCTAAAATACTTAAACCATTTTCACTCTGACAAAACGGGCAACAATGATTAGCCACCAGAACAGAGCCGCCATCATTTAAGTTTTTTACACGACTATCATTCGGCACAAAAACTAAGCTTAACTTATCATGCTGACAACTTGAGCAATGACTCGCTGAAGCAGAATTAGATATATTTAAGCACTTAGGACATAAACCATGAAAAAACTCAGGCTTACTTAAATCCTGATCAACCGTATCCATTGGAAAAATAAGAACCGCTTCAGGGCGCTTAGCAAAAAACAACTGATAAAATTGAGATAAATCATCACTAAGCTGTGTATCCGTATGCGATAAAACTCCACCCCAGCCCGTCGCATGACAATCACGACAATGAATAACCGGTAAATGCCTAACCTCATTATCTACCTGCGTTAAATCATCACTAAAAGTAATAATAGGGGTGCTATCAAAATCCCCACTACTCTCACTGGGATCTTGGCCTAAGCTAGCTACCATACGCCGTAGCTCTCTTATCCATAACTGAAACCTAACTTGAAGCAATGGTAAGGTGATTATCTCTCCATTCTTATCACTCTCCGCCTCTTCTCTAGCGATAGAAATAAGACTACAAAAATTCTCTAATAATTTAACGCGATCACTAATCGAAAGCTCTTTCGGTAATAAAACATCTTGGCTCAATGAATTAATATCCACTATCTTGCCATTCAATTTTTTAAGTAAATTATGAAAAAACCGATGACTTTTAATGGCTTTTCCCAGCACAATTAATTGCTTATTACGTTGTTGCTGATTTTTTTTATCCTGCTGTTGTACTAACTGCTTAAACTCACTCTCCGCTTGTTTATCAGTTTGCTGTAAAACGATAGCTGGCTCTAGTTGTAATGCATCACTCCCAAACCAAGCCTGTATGCTTTGATTAACATAATCATCTAGTGACAAACTTGATGTGCTTTCAGGTAACTGTTTAGGATCGGGGGACGTAAAATAACTAATTTTACTGTCTTCAAGATACTCAACCGCAGTGTACCTATCCTCAGTTACGATAGCGCTAGAATCAAAATCATCATCAAAAATATCTTGAGCATAATTAATTAAAGCATCTGCATTATTACCAACCGTGGCAGACGTACCCACACAGGCTAAATAATTTTTAGGTGTTTGTAAGCGATGCTTAATACGGCGAATTAAACAAGAAAGATCCGTGCCCTGTGCTCCATCAAAAGTATGCAGCTCATCAACCACAATAAACTGCAGTGTTTCGGGTAAATTATGCTCCCAAATAGACTGGTCTTTAGGACGCAGAAGCAAATAATCCAACATTTTATAATTGGTCAGTAAAATATCAGGCGGGTGTTTACGTAACGTATCTTTACAAGTAATCACCTTACTCGATGTCATGGCCCGTGTTTTTTCTGCATCCTCTTGCCCAACAAATAAACCAACCGTTACTTTATTTTTTAAACCCGCATTATTAAACACCGTATCAGCAAAACGCTTAGCCTGGTCAGTCGCTAAGGCATTCATGGGATAAACAATAATCGCTTTAATGCCCTTATCTTTAGTCGCGGCACAGTAATTTAAAATGGGATATAAAAAACACTCTGTTTTACCCGAACCCGTGCCCGTTGCAACAAGAGTGGACTTAGGCTGAGCCGATGTTAAGCGATGATATGCCTTTGCTTGGTGTGCAAACGGAACAAACGGCATATTGATAGTAGGAAAAAAATCAGGCGGCAGACTACTTTGGCGAAAAGGGATATTAATCGAAAGATAAGGCCCTTTAGACAAACTGCCTTCTTCAGTAAGAAAATCATCCATGGCTGATTTACCATTCTTACGTAAAAACAGCGGCGAACTCATTTCAAAAGCATTGGCTAAAAAAGTGCGTATCGAAGCATCAATCTGCCGGCTTATAACGGAAGGTAGCATTTATGGTATCCCTAAGATTCAATGGAAAGTAGACAACTAACTACTTTTCAATATGATAATGACTTAAATTATTCTGAGCTATTTCAACCGCCTTATGTAAGCGATCCATTAAAATTTCTTTAGTGGGTAACTTAGTTAAGTAATCCGCCACTTTAATATTACTTCGATGTAATTGTAAAAGCTCAACATGCTCAGGGTTTTTACCCGTACATAAAATCAAACCAATCGGTGGATTTTCCCCTTCAATATTTTCATATTTTTCTAAATAGCCTAAATACAGCTCCATCTCACCTTTGTAAGCCGCATCAAACTCACCAATTTTTAAATCAATGGCGATTAATGATTTCAAGCGGCGGTGATAAAACAACAGATCAATATAATAATCTCGATGATCAATCGTGATTCTTTTTTGGCGTGCTAAAAAGGCAAAGTCACTACCGAGCTCTATAATGAAGCGCTGTAACTCCGCAATAATGGCGGACTCTAAATCTTTTTCGCTATAGGTATCTTTAAGTTCTAAAAAATCTAAGAAATACGGATCACGGAAAACTAAATCTGGGGTAATTTGTTGTGAATATTTTAATTGTTGAAGTTCATTCTTTATCGTTTCTTCTGGTTTTTTACTGATAGCCGTGCGCTCATAAAGCATGGACTTTATTCGTTCACGAAATGTGCGAACAGACCATTTTTCTATCTTGCATATTTCAATGTAAAACTCTCTTTTCAGTGGGTCATCTATCGGTATAATTGCTAAAATATGTGTCCAACTTAATTGTCGTATCAGTGATACGACAATTACCTCATCAGGAAATAATTTAGAAAATTGCATCATACGATTAATATTTTTAGCAGAAAAAGAACTTCCATATTCACTACTCAATTGTCCTGACAGTGAAACGACAATTTGTTTACCATATTCTGCCCGTTTACCTTGGAGAATTTCTTGATTGATTCGCTTGCCAATATTCCAATAAAGCATGGTCATGGTTGAATTAACAGATACCGCAATATTTTGTTTACTTTGTTCAATTAGGGATTGAATGTCGGTAAGGATTGTTGTGTTTGATTGTAGATTTTGGTTAGGCATTGTACTAATCCATATTTTTATCAGTTAGAGCAATGGTACTAACCGGCTCATCACTATCACAAAAATACAATTCTCCATCATAATCAAGCATTGAAATTATTGTTATGAATAAAGCATTTCTGATTACAAAAACATGTGAGAATAATGTATTTTTCCAATGCGAATTCCAACCTTCATGGACAATGGTATTTCTTACATTAAAAGCATCATTGATTGAGTCTTTATTCAAATCATAGTATTTATCTAATTTGTTTTGTTTGAAAGCCTGTCCAATTTGTACCTTGATTGGCAAACCATTTAAAATTCGAGAATTCAGCCGTATATTTTCCTGTACTACAAATATTTCATCATCAGTGAAGTCCGCTTTTAACATGGCCTCTTTTAGTGGTGCTTTTCTATATTCTCTAAACTTCTTCCATTTTTCATCATCAACTACTGTAGCCAATTTACCTTTATCACCCCTTATTCTACAAAGACCTTCTAGTGCTGCAACATGACGTATTAATGTCATTTCATCTAAATAACATCCCCAGCGTAAATTACCACATGCCTGAAAAATACCTGTATCAATTAAACTTTGTAGCTCCATATCGCCTTTAACGCAATGCTCAATAAATTTTATCCAAAGTTCTGGGCGACTTCTAAAAGGGTTTAGTATGTTTGGAAACGATTTTTCAGTATTAACTTTTATAAAGCGATAGCCAACTTCTTCTTCATTACTTTTTTCAGTACATGACTCCCACTCAACAGTAGTGCTGCGACAAAAGGAAAGTAATGTGGTTAAATATCGAATTTTCTTATCAAGATTACTTCTTAATAATAAGTAATCAGTTTTCTGTATTTCTGGTACATTTATTTGAATATAATCATTTGATAGATGATAACTAATTTCATAATGATTATTTCCTAGCTGAATTGTGTTCCCCCATTTAATATCAAAGTTTACAAAAGGTGGTGCACTTGAATTTGGGATATAGTAAATTAAATTATCAGGTGTTTTATTTGGGTGTTCAGAGGTGATATTTTGTAGATATCCTTTGATCTGAAATGATTTTCCAAAGCCTCTGTTTGAGACACCAACAAAAATAAATAATGCTTCCTCAGTATTACTACAATCTATCTTTATTGAGTTTGTAGTATCATTGAAAACTTCTTTGGATTCAGTGTTTATAATTACAGGGTAATTATCATTATTATCCAAAGTTTTAATTAAATTAATACTTGCGGAATAGCTTTTACTTCCAACCAATATACTTCCTTCAATTACTTTTTCATCAATTAAGGACTCATATTTTTTATTTATTTTCATTATTTGTCCTCCCCAAACCGGCGTTCAAATTCTGCCCAGACTATATTGTAGTCGTCTTCTCGGTTACATCTATCAAAGGGAGCGTGGTATTCGATGGTGCGTTCTGTTGGGCCACCTGGCATGGTGTCATCCATATAGGTCTTGGTGACGATGCCTGATTGAAGGTCTTTAATATCTTCCCAGCCTAGCTGGAGGTTATCATCTGTCCATGGTTTATCTGTACTTCCAGTACCATCCCTATGAATGGCTTCACTGCCTGTTACAAAGACTCCATTTTTAATGCCTGTTTTAAAGCTGTCTTTTTTGTAATTCCGACCTAGGCCGACACCAACTAAACCTTTGCTTGAGGTAAAGGTGATTCTACCTGCTTGGTCATACCAAGTGTCGGCCTCATTTTGCCTTAATACTGGAAACTGTACACGGTAGATTGTTTGAAGTTCATCTAATGTTAAGTTTAATGCCATTGCAGCCAAAATATCAACTTCAACTAATGCTTGACGACGAGAATAGTCCGTACGTAAAGCGTAACTACGATGCCAATCAGATGTTAAGTTTTGAAAAAATAAGTTATTTAGTCGAGAATCAATTTTAGCCCATTTAAATGTTCTGTATTTTTCTTTATAGTTCATTCTCCAGAATTCAGCATAATTTATTGTTAAGCTATTAAGGGTGAGGAGTCTTATAATGGCAGAATCAAAAAATTCCTGTCCATCCAAAATAGGGATATAAGGTATACTCCCCGCAGTAAAATCAGCCTGTCCATTTGACTTAATAAAAAAATCAAATGTGATTGCACTCGTAGTCCAGAGAGCATTCATCATACTTTCATTTTTTTTAAATGTAGTTCCCAATACAGATAATATATGCGTTGATTGTGGAGGCAAAATACAAGGTATTATTGTACGTTCACCAGATTGACTTAGGCGTTTTCTTATACCAAGTCTATAATATTCTGTCACAGATCTATTTTGACTTACACCTGACTCCATCCACGGAACGTTAGGAATTCTCTTCAGGTATTCCACTTCATCACAAGCTGGAACATAATTTGTACGGGGTAAATATTCGTCTGGTATTTGCATTAAATCTAAATTATCATAAGCTTTATGTGTCTCACAGACTTTTCTAGGTGTCTGGTATATTGGGTTACAAACATAAAAGTGAGGTCCTGATAATATCCATTGCTTACTCGATTGAGGAAATTGTGTATTTCGTATTATGGTTCCATCTTTTTGGGAATTTGATTCATGCCACATTTCTAACGATAAGTACTCATCCTTCATATCTCCTAAACGTCTAGTCTGTGCAGCAAACTTCGCTAATACTGAAATCAATTGCTGTGAGTGAATAGCAGGTAAACGTGCAGCTAATACTGGAGTTCCATTTTCATCATAAAGCTTTGCAAACAACCCAAGAGTATCAATATCAACATTGATAACTCGATTTTGATGTCCACTGACATCCCAATTATTGCAGTCATCTTTTATTCCTCCAATCTCACCAGAGCCATTGTGTTTAAAACATAAGTCAATGGTTTTAGTAACAAATAAATTAGCTATATTATTAAAGCAAACTTTACTTTTTACACCCCCATATATATTGAAGCTAAACTTATTACGATTCCCTATCGGAAATAAAGCTTTTTCATTTTGAAACTGATAATGTGCCCTTAGTCTTGGATATATTTCTTGCCTAAATGCTCCTCCTTTAGAATCATCATAAATACCTTCTGGATGCAAAAAACCAGATATTCCTTTTTCATTACTAATCATCCATGCTTGCGGCAGAAAGCATTTGTATAAATTTGTCTGGATACCATTAAGTACAGGGTAATTAACTGTACCATTAAGAAAGTTTTGAGTACCCTCTGCCTCAACATACTCAGTCAGATAATTTAGGTCTAATAGTGGATATTCACTCAGTATTTCCCCCCTTAATTCATTCATTTTTGTAGCTGAAAATTTACGCAAAACAAAAATAGGATTAGCATCCCCTAAAATCCCACCTTCCTGCCATTGAACTTTCAACCAAGGCGGATTACCTAGTATCAAATCAAAGCCCTGATTCCTATCAAAAATATCAGCAAACTCCAGCTCCCAATGCAAATATTTATACTGCTGTGAAAGCTTGTCCACCAATGCCAGTCGTGGCAGATGTTTAAAGATTACCTTTTTATTTAACGTGCCTTTAGCCGTTAAAATAGTAGTCTTTTCATCTTTAACAGCATCATCTCCAAATATTTGCAGTTGCTCTGCTGAAGCTAAACTAGCTGGTTCAGGGTCTTCCTGCTCCTCAGTTTCAACAATCTCTTCTTCAATCAATTCTGGCTGAATATAGCCATCTAATAAGGTTTCAATCTCAAATAAATAAGCGTCTCTATCGGGCAATTCATCAAATTTATCAATCGGCCAAAACCATAAAGCACACCAGTAATCCATAACCATTTTTAGGCGCTGATAAGAACTAGATCCATCAGTCATGGCTTTTAGTACCATTTGATCTTTACTCGCCATATTTGAGCTATTCGTAATCGACAGTACATCGATTTTTTCTGGCCAAATCGGTAATTTATCCGTGGTTAGTTTTCTTTCTTGTGCGCGTTGCTGGGTATGCGCGCCCCATAAATCATCTATCTTTTTACTGATTCGTTGTAATTGGCTTTTATGCTCATCAGACCAAGGCAAGTTAAAGTCTTTTCGCCACTTATTAATGGCTTCTATTTCTTTGCCTTTTAAACCTTTAACCACTTTATCGGTATAGTTTGCCATCCCGTTATCACCCAAGAGGAAGTGGTAAACCTGATGTTCCTCTCGATGTGCATTGGGCATAATTCGAGTCGGCGCTTGATTTAACCAGCTGGGTGTTTTGGAGTTTTTATACGTCAGTTGGTGTGCAGAAAAAACCTGGCGGCGAGCACCAATTAATGAGTTACCATTGAATAATTGATAACCAAACCACGGAACAAAGGCATTGGATGAAATGGCATTAAGCCATAAAGAGACTTCTGCCAGTTCTACTGCTACTGGGTTTAAATCCACACCAAAGACATTATTATCGGCAATATACATTTTCACCCGTTGTAGTTCTTGGGTGTATTCATCTTGTGGTATGCGTTTGTCTTCTGCTTGTTGTTTATAAAACAGGAATTGTTCTGATAGTTGATTGATGGCTTCATTTAAGAACGCCGCACTGCCCATGGCAGGCTCGCAGACGGTTAAATTGATAATCGCCTCTGCTTTTTCGCTTGCACTATTCAGTACATCAATCTTTTCTTTATACAGTTCTTTTAAGGCATATTTAACGAGGGAGTGCGTTAAGACCTCTGGCGTATAGTAAGAAGCTGATTTTTCTCTATCCCGCCCTGCCATACGGTAGATAAAACTGCCTTTTTCAAACTTTTTGTATCGGGTTTTCTTCTCTCCCGCTTCATAAACAGTATGCGTGACTTTTTCTTCTTCATCGTATTGCTGAAACTGTTCGGCGGTTACAAAATAGCCTGTTTCTAGCTCATTAGGTGATTCACCTTTCTTTTTTACTTCATATAACAATTCATGGGCAAAAAAACCACGATAAGAAAGTAAGGCCTCATAAACAGCACCTAATTGGTTAATGCCCAGTTGAGAATAGGATATTCTGCCACGTCGTGCTCGTGCGCCTCTCTTGGGTTTTGATAGCGACATTAATTGAATAATGCGTTGCAATGTGAGATTGCTAAACACGACTTTATTCAGTGTGGGCGTGCGTTTTGGATCAAATAAGTGGCTGTCTAATTGGGTGATGCTGAAATCATCAATATCTCTGGCATCAATATGTTGTCTTGCGGTATAGCCTTTATGAATGAGTCTAAAGAGTAAATTTAAACTGTCATTTAAGTAATGTCCTTTTTTATCTTCTTCGCTATAGAGCGGAATCATCTCTAAATCACGCAGGTTTTCTAGGCTATATCCCTTCAAGTAAGTCATCGACTTCATGGGGGCATATTCTAGCTCTGGTCTTGCTTCTATATAAAACAAGAACAACATGCGGTACATATAACGTAAGCATTCACGGCTTAGTTCTTCGGGTTGAATGGCATTTTGCCCCGTGTAATTGACTTTGCTATGTTTGATTAAATATTGTGTGGTTTCATTGCCTAATAGTTCAATGGATTCCCGTAAGGCGTATTTTAAATCTTCTGAAACGGCAAACGCATGTTTATGGCTGTTCTCATCCAGATTATCTAATAGTGGCTGACCACTTTCGGGCATCACTGAATCTTTATGCAATAAAGCAGCTGTGGCTTTTAAGGTTTCGGTTTCTTTTCGCCCTAAGATTTCTTCAAAGTTAAAACGTAGTAAGCGGTTTTGTGCCCATTTGCTACGGTCAATTAATAAGGCTTGTCGATTACCTAAAAGCAAAATCCAGCGCGGGGGTTCTGGCTGCGTCAAAATATGTTTTGAGATTAAATCTTGCCAGCTTAGCTCTGTTTGGTTTTTTGTTTTTAGTAAGCCTGTTTGTTTTTTTAATAAGGCTTCATCGTTTAAAACGTCTTTGGGTAATTGCTGTTTGTGCAGTGCTAAGGCTAATGGATCTTGATTGTCTTCATCAAATTTATCATGGGCTTCTACTATCCATAAAAATGGATTGTTAGCTGTGTCTTGGTAGTGAGCGAGTACGGGTAAGAAGAGTCCTGTCTCTAGTTCTATTGATGATTCTTTTAACTGATAGCCTAGTGGTTCTAATATAGACTTCCAGCGCTTTCTTTGTTGTCTTAAGCGAGTTGATAGGTCTTTTTCTCTTCCATGTTCGTTTAGCTGTTTAAAAAACGGCCCTGAATAGGAATTTAACTGTGTGTGCGGTGCTCTAAAGCCTTGTTCTGGCTCGCGCCCTAATAAGCGTTGTTGTTTTTCATGCTCTCTGGCTTCCGTTTCTTGTTGTTGCCAGTTATCCATCACACCACGGATATCACTTTCAAACACAGACGTTAAGTAATGGTTGGAGTAAAAATCATTTTCGTTATAGATGCCGACTAATGCCATGATTTATATCTCCTGTCCATTTTCTGCGCCCGTGAAGGCGGCAATAACTTGTATGTAAGGTTCTTTTTCCGTCGTCATGGTATCTTCTATCCAGCCAATATACTCATCAAATATGTTTTCTATACGTTGTTGCTCTTTAGCTTTTTTGTCTTCAATAATGGATTGAATCCCACCAACCGATGACATATCAAGTTCCATTTGTTGCACACGTTTACTTCTTAGTTGTTCTAAAGCATCGACCTGTTTCTGTAACTTATCATTGATATTATTTTCAAAGGAATGACGCACTTGATCAAAGTGAGATTTTGCTTTGTCTATTGCTTGGGGTAATAGTTTTTGCTGTAGGCTGGTATTATCTGATTTAGCGGGGTTTGATAGTTTAATCTCACCTAGATTTATATCTTGTAGAAATTCATTAAATTCCATGACGTTTTGAAATAGGCTTTGGCCTTGTTCGTTTTCTTCAAAACTTACCACAACCCAATCATTAATGAGCGGATGGCTTTTACGGTTAGGGTAAATCGCACTTAATAAAAACTGGTGTTGATTAGCTTTGAGGTGATGCGGCATTCTAATGAGTGGCGCATGATGGCGACCAAAAGCAGATAGGACTTTATCATTAAGCCATTGCATAACGGGGTGTAATTGCCATAAGAACTGTATTCGTGGCCAGGCATGTTCTTCACCACGAGAATCAATGATTTCTTTGCTAATGACATCAATATCTTCAGTTAAAATAAACTGGCCATCTTTAGGGTAAATCTCAGGTGTTAGTAAAGCTAAACGTTGCTCTAGTTCTTTATTGATGGTGAGTGTTAGTATGCTTTTCTTGTTAGGTGCATCTGATATATTAAATTCTAATCGCTGGCCTGTGCGTTTAATATAGTCTAATGCTTGTCTTGAGAATTCAATATTGGATTGATACAAGGAGTTTAGTTTTTGTACTTCTTCATTATCTGTACTAACATCAGATTGAGCTACCTGCATTAATGGGTTTATTTGCTCTTTATCTTTATTGTCGTTGCCCTCTGCAAAGTTATTATCGAATAGTGAGGCTAGAATATCTGCTCCATTCGTTTCATTGCCACCTATAATACCTGCAACCTGTTGCTCTTCTGATTCTGCATCATGTTTGCGGGTAAACTCGGATGGGTCGCCAATATTTTTTTGGGCTTGCTCATCCTTTTCAATTAATACTTCATAAATACGGGAATCACCACGAATTTTTTCGTTCTGACTTTCTGTTAATAAATAGCGTATTTGAGGTTGTTTACTTTGACCATAACGGTCAATACGACCATTACGCTGTTGAAAGACCATCAGTGACCAGGGAATATCAAAGTGGATCATTTTATGGCTAAGATAGTGTAAGTTAATCCCTTCTGACGCGACATCTGAACAAACTAAGACTCTGAGTTTAGAGGTTTCTTTACCGAAGTCTTCAACAATTTTCATAATATCAGTATCTGATATTTGACCATGTAAAATGCCTAATTGTTCGTCTTTTAGCTTAAGGTCCGTTTTAAGATTCTGGGTTAAGAAATTAAGGGTGGCGATGCTTTCGGTAAATATAACCAGTCGATCATCTTTTTTATTTGGCTTCCAAGCAAAACCTGGTTTCTTATCTTGAATTAAAGTGAGTAATCTTTGGTATTTGCTGAAATTGCTAGCATCAATTCGCTTTAAGCCGTAAGCAAGGGAGCTTAATGTTGCAATGTCATCAGAAAATTGCGTATCAGCGGTCTTTTCTAATTTCTTAATACGATTCTCTACGGTAGATAAGCAGGCCATTGGGCTTGAGAATAAGGCTTTTTCTAATGTGACTCTAAATAGTTGGCTATGCGATTTCCCTTTATCGAGGGAGCTGAATCGGGCGGCAATTAATTCTCGGTAAACATCTTCTTCTAGTGCTGTGGCATCAGTTTTAATCGTTTCTATCTGTCTTTCTGGAAATTCTTTAGCAATTTGATCTTTAACATCTTTTTTAAAGCGACGAACGACTAGGTTTTTATCTTCAAAATCTTCTTTTTGATATTCTTTTTCATTATTGATTGCGGTGGGATCCAGCATATTAATCAAGCTGGCAAAACTTTCTGGTTTACCATCATGCGGAGTTGCTGAAAGCATGATTAAGGTATCTGAGCGCCCCGCTAATAATTGTGCAAGACGACTGCGCTGGGAGTTGCTACCTCGTTTGGCAACATTATGCGCTTCATCAATGACAATAATATCCCAATAGGCTTGTTCTATATAATGACGGTACTCAACATCTTGTTTTAGAGTATCGATAGAGATAATTGATTTATCATAATAATTAAACGGATTATGATTGGTTGGAATGCGATTGCGTACTTTTTGTAAACCTGAAGAATCAAGTCGTGTGAGTGGTATGGTAAAGCGGCTCCACATTTCTTTTTGAAACTGCGTTAGCATGGATTTAACGGCCAACACTAAAATACGTTTGCCTTTGCCACGACGAATAAGTTCAGACATTAATATGCCTGCTTCTAAGGTTTTACCTAGGCCCACTGAATCAGCAATAAGCATCCGTTGACGCGGCTGTTTTAGCGCTATTTTTGTTGGATCAAGCTGAAATGGCAGTGGGTCCATTGCCGCTTGATGACCAAAACAGATTTGTTCATCTGTTGGCACTTTTTGGCGCAATAGGCTTTCTATATATAAAAAGCTGTTTTTGAAATTAGGCGACTTATCTTCTATTAATTTAGTTTCCGCAGGATCTAAAATCTCAATCGGACTTTTATTAAATTCAGGATCATTTTCTATACTGGTTAAAAACCTTCCTTCCTTGCCTCTGATAAGCTCAGATATACCCTCACATTCGATTAGATATCCTCCATCAGAACTCATATCTGCTCTGCGTATGACCCACTCAGCATCTCGAACAACGATACGCATTCCTGGAGAGTAGTTTGTTTGAAGGCTCATTCAGTGCTTCCTTTTACTTAATGTTTTCTTTTAGAAAGCTATTATAACTGAAGTATTGGAGTAAATTTTTTAATGGAAATTTACCTTGCGCGCCATCCTACCTCATGTAACTCTGGGACTCCTGTCGCCCTCATTAATTCGCTTACGGAGCGACTGGGTAA
>ENA-OSET01001667-OSET01001667.1-sediment-metagenome-genome-assembly--contig:-NODE-1667-length-22813-cov-3.214418_pt1 | contig 22813 bp, 25 predicted proteins | sample MGYA00237882_ERZ534229 | MGnify/ENA primary metagenome ERZ534229 (study PRJEB26408, sample SAMN06266212) | sediment metagenome | isolation source: Hudson Canyon methane seep mesocosm | place... | reverse complement strand
ATAGTTTCAGGGACAGCGAGAGTCGTACGCGTACCTATTTTGAATTTCTAACTGTGTGCCCAAATATAGCTCTGTCGACAGAAATATGGATCCAAGCTTTAGTCGCAGAGGGTTGTCAGGTCCAGCAACCTAGATATCCACTAGTGCATGAACAACCTTTTTTTACGGAAGGTGCATTTCGTTCTATTTTAAGGATTGACGACTCAATGGTGCCAAACTATTTACCAGGTGGGTTTGAGCAAACTAGGCAGATTAACCAGTCAATGATCAAGTTTCCTAATTTTCCAAACATCGAAGATTCAATTCTGAACCAATACATACAAGCAATTCATAAAGTTGGTCAGAATCAAACGCAAATAGCGGAGGCGCTTGAATGCAGTACAAAGTAGTCAATATTTCCCTTCATCTCTTTCATTTTCTGATCATTACTTTTAGCCTCATTGCGTGGATACCAGATAGTCTACGACTGTATCATCTTGTTTTGCAGCTTGGTGTGTTAATGTCATGGTTGGGTTATGGTCTATGGAATGGAGACTGGGGGCGCTGCGTGATTACCGTGATCCAATGGTACTGGAAAGAAAAACATAACCAGCGCCCAACAACAGAGTCGTATATTGAATACTGGTCTCGCGATAAATTCAAGTGGAGTATTGATTCAAATAAATTGGAGAAATACACCATAAGTACTTTCGCGGTGACAAGTTTGCTATCACTGGCATTATATTTAGTGCATTAGAGACTGAAAACAGTCGTCAATCATCTAATAAACTAATTGGAGGCAGAGTTACGTTTTACTGAGTTTAATGTCTGCTATATGTCTCTGAACAGAAGTAATATTTCAGTTTTGATCTTCCATAAGTTAACTTTAATTTCCTCACAAAACGATCATCTTTGATGTCAGCAATTGGCACCAAGAGGCTAGCTTTCGCTATTTTCAGTCACTGAGAGTTTGTACTAGACTGGTGTTATTTTCTGGTCTTTTATTCGCGATAAATTGAACACCAGCAGTCAAAAGTTAAACGGCGGCCACATCACTAGCGTTTTTATGATCGGTGCGTTTTCTGCACTGATTGTATCCCCTTGTGTATCTGCACCTCTTGCCGGCGCCTTACTCTATATAAGCAGCACGGCAGATGCGCTTATTGGAGGAATATCCTTATTTGCTTTAGGGCTGGGCATGGGTGTACCGCTTATTATCATTGCTGTTGGTGGAGGGAAACTTTTCCCTAAAGCGGGACAATGGATGGATCAAGTTAAAAATGTCTTTGGTATTATGCTCATCGCTGTCGCAATTTGGCTATTAAGTAGGTTTATTTCGGGCGAGTTATCACTCGGCTTATGGGCTGTTTTACTGGGCTTAACCGCGGTTCAAATGGGGGCATTTGATGCTGCAAGTGCAGGATGGCCGAGAGTGGTTAAAGGGCTTGGACTACTTTTCGCGCTGTACGCAATACTGCTTACATTAGGCGCTTTCTCTGGGGCGACAAACCCTTTAACCCCCTTAGAAAAGATAATATCTCAAACAAATTCACCCAATATGTCCACCACCTCAAACAGTAAACAAGTATTTTCCGTCATTTATGATAACAAAGGCCTGCAGGAAGAAATTAAAATAGCACAGGGATTAGGCAAACCGCTCATGGTCGATTTTTACGCCGACTGGTGTATTAGCTGTAAAGTCATGGAAAACACTATATTTCCGCTGCCACACATCCAAAACAAGTTGAATCAGTTTCATTTAGTCAAAGCCGATGTCACTGAAAACACTCAAGAAAACCAAGATTTATTAAACAAATTTGGTCTGTTTGGACCCCCTTCAATGTTATTCTTTGATCAAAATGGAAAAGAAATGAAGCCTTTAAGAATTGTCGGTGAAATTAATGAAAGTGGCTTGGATAATATATTGCAAAAGGGTCTAGGGAATTCAGGATAATCTGTAGCTTAAACTGTGGGGTAATAAACAAACCTAAAACAACTCTAACTCACCTTCATTCTGCTCATCTTCATGGTCGTTGGCTTCGATAGCATAATTCGTTGCATCGTTATACACCTCCAAAGCGATGGTACAGGCACATATTTCACCATCAATACCAAAAAAGTAAGTTAGTCTTTCAGTATTATTTTGCAATAAAACTTCGAGATCCGCACCAAAATAAGTCGTCGGCAGCCCAAGAACAACATAACATTCATGTGATATCAATTTTCGTTTGAGGCGACCAACCAGCTGGTTAGATAGTTCAGAAATCCAATCTTCTAGACGATCTTCTTTTACGAGAGTGACGCCTTCCAATACAGGGTAAGTCATCGTCAACACGGAAAGAGGCAGTTGCATGGCGATCATAAACTCAATCTCGTCTGAACCCGCATCAACACATGCTATCGGAACATCTGCACCTATAACTGTTCTAGCCGACGGTTCAAGCTCAGTTACTTGACAGCTCAAGCTTTCGAAAAGCTGGGCACAAGCCTCCTCGAACATGCACTGTATTTGGTGTATTACATCTTCCTTTTTCATCTATTCCTCTACGGCATACTCTTAGCCTAAAACACGCTAATATTGCGCGCGTTACTTGACCTCAAACCAGTAAAAGCGTCTAACCTATAAAGCATAGGACAAATTTAAGCTTTTACCTTAGACTTAAAGCTAACAAACCAAGTAATTACTATTCATTTAATTGGTTCTTCACCATTTATTTTAAAAAACTGATCAAAATGTGTCATTTTCAACAAATCAAGCGTTTGATCTCTTGAGTTTTTTATCTCGTATTGCTTTTTTTCTTCATCGAGATGTTTTTTCATTACCAGTAACATCCCTAAACCCGAACTGTCCATATAATCGACACCACCTAAATCTAGGGTGAGGGAGTCAACAGTTTTAGAGAGACCTTCGTAGGCCTGACGGAAATCATTTTGCAGGTGAAAGGCAAAACTACCCGAAACACCAATAACGGCATTTTTTGCATGCTCAGATACACTTACGTGACCACTCGTACCGTTTAACATTATTGACCTTATCATTAGTATGGATTTTCTTATTACATATGAAAGATAGTAAAACAATAATAAAGTGCAAACTTAAATTGTGATAGCTTTTTAAAATTTATTCTAAACTAAACTCATAGTTATTTTTTTTGTACAAAGTAACGATACTGCTCGTCATTTTTCTCACAAAAAGAGAGAATATGTCCTAGGAATTGGCAAAATTTAGGGACATCCCGTTCAGTAGCGGGATCTGTAGCAATGATTAATACCACCTCTCCACTGTTCATTTCTGCAATTTTGGAATGCAACATCATGACGGGCTCTGGGCAATATAAACCCTGGGTATCCAAAAGATGTTGGTGTGATATTTTTTCCACGTACGTTCCTATTTGTGCGCTAAGCTCTATATATAGCGTTAAATTTTAAAGACTAAGAAATATTAATAAAGAAAGGTGTAACATGATCCGCATAATTATTGAACGATTCATTGCTGACTCTCTTGAAGCTAACTACGAAGATACCTCAATGGAAACACTGCAGAAAGCTATTCGAGCACCCGGTTTTATTTCCGGAGAAGCATTAATAGACACGCAAAACTCCTTACATCGCTTTATTTTATGTAATTGGAGAAGTTTACATGACTGGCAACAGTGGGAGCAATCAACTGAACGTAAAGATATGATGTCCAAGTTAAACTTGATGTTTGAAAAAGAAGAAAAATTCACTATTCTAAAAACCTCATAAGTTTAAGTAATTTGTTAACGTGTGGGTGTACTCACACGAGTACCCTAAGCCTAAAGGTTTAATATCCCGTTCAACTATATAAGCACTAAATGCATTTATTTTTCTTAATGCTAATTTTTCAATTCCGATACTCTTTACTACACTATTTATTACAAGATTGAGCTAGATCAATTTAAGGGCAGATTGGGTTGCATTTACTAATTCCAATCAGTATTCTTCGCGCGCTATCGCTGCTGCTAGTTTTTTTTCCCTATTATAGGTAGCATAGAAATTGACTACACATCAGTCACTTGCTTTTTAAAGTAGCGATATCGTGAGAACTACCGCTTTTTTATAAGTGCTTTTTAAAAGTTAAAGAATGGATCACCAAATATGAGTAAAGAGCTTGATCAAATTACTTACAATTATAAAGTTGTAAGGCAATTTGCCATTATGACTGTGGTATGGGGCATTGTCGGTATGGCCGTCGGTGTATTTATCGCAGCGCAGTTAGTATGGCCTGAACTAAACTTCGATACGCCATGGTTAAGTTTTGGCCGTATAAGGCCACTGCATACCAATGCTGTTATCTTTGCTTTTGGTGGCAGTGCATTGTTTGCAACCTCTCTATATGTCGTACAACGAACATGCCAAGCTCGCCTGATTTCAGACTCCTTGGCTGCTTTTGTTTTCTGGGGATGGCAAATTGTCATCATCGGCGCAGCCATTACACTACCAATGGGCCTCACCAGCACTAAAGAATATGCTGAGATGGAGTGGCCAATTGATATCCTTATTGCTGTTGTATGGATTTGTTACGCTGTGCTTTTCTTTGGCACCATCATGAAGCGTCATGCAAAACATATTTATGTTGCTAACTGGTTCTTTGGCGCGTTTATCATTACGGTCGGTATACTTCATATCATTAACAGCCTGGCAGTACCCGTAAGTATGTGGAAATCATATTCCATTTACGCTGGGACGGTAGATGCAATGGTCCAGTGGTGGTATGGCCATAATGCGGTAGGATTCTTCTTAACAGCAGGATTCCTCGGCATCATGTATTACTTTATCCCTAAGCAAACAGGTCGACCGGTTTATTCTTATCGCTTATCTATTGTTCACTTCTGGGCGTTAATCTCTCTATACGTGTGGGCCGGTTCTCATCACTTACATTACAGTTCACTTCCTGACTGGGCACAAAGTGTTGGCATGGTAATGTCTTTGATCTTACTAGCGCCTTCGTGGGGTGGCATGATTAATGGCATGATGACGCTTTCCGGTGCTTGGCATCAGCTTCGTACAGACCCTATTCTACGCTTTTTAGTGGTGTCTCTATCGTTCTATGGCATGTCTACTTTTGAAGGCCCGATGATGGCGATAAAGACGGTGAATGCTTTATCTCATAATACAGATTGGACTGTCGGTCATGTACACTCGGGTGCTTTAGGCTGGGTTGCGATGATCTCCATTGGCGCGACCTATCATTTAATTCCCAAATTATATGACCTTAAGCAAATGTACAGTGTATCGATGATCAATCTACATTTTTGGTTAGCAACAGCGGGCACCGTTCTATACATCGCAGCAATGTGGGTCAATGGTATTATGCAAGGCTTGATGTGGAGAGCAGTCAATACAGACGGCACACTGACATACAGCTTTGTGCAGTCGCTAGAAGCAAGTCACTGGGGCTATTTAGTACGCACCATTGGCGGTGCTATTTTCTTATCTGGCATGTTCGTTATGGCACTTAATGTTTACTTAACCATTAGGCAAAAAGACGCAACACCGCTAGATTCAGTAGCTGCCACAGCCTAGGAGACCCTAATATGAGCCATGAATTAATTGAAAAAAACCTAGGCTTAATGATCCCATTGATCGTTATAGCTATCAGTTTTGGTTTTTTAGTTGAAGCACTGCCTTTGTTTTTTCATACCGAAATGCAAGAGCCGATCGAAGGCCTAGAACCGCATGCCGCATTGGAGCTTGAAGGCAGAGATATCTATATACGTGAAGGCTGTCATGTCTGTCACACACAAATGATCCGTCCTTTCAGAGCAGAAACGGAACGATATGGTCATTATTCAGTGGCAGGTGAGCATGTTTACGAGCATCCATTTCTGTGGGGTTCAAAACGTACCGGTCCAGACTTAGCTCGCGTAGGTGGACGTTATAGTGATGCATGGCAACGAGCACACTTGTACAATCCACGTAACGTAGTTCCTGAGTCAAAAATGCCTTCTTACCCCTGGTTATTTACGGCGAAAGTTGATCATAAGTTAACCGGCGATAAAATGTCTGCACTCCGGTCTGTTGGTGTTCCTTATACAGATGCCGACATAGCAGGTGCTGCTGATGCAGTGAAAGGCAAAACTGAAATCGACGCCCTTGTTGCTTATTTGCAACAACTAGGCACCTTACTAAAACTTAAGTAAGGAGTTTTCAAATGGATATAAATACCTTACGTGGCTTTTCAACCATCTTAGTCATGATTGTTTTTCTGGGCATTTGCCTATGGGCTTATAGTGGTTCAAAGAAAAAGGATTTTGATGATGCGGCTAACCTGCCCTTTCAAGATGAAGAGATTGCAAAACGTACTTTAAGCGAAAAAGAGAGAAAAAATCATGACTAGTTTTTGGAGCGTCTGGGTTTCAATAATTACACTAGGCAGTATATTCGGCTGCTTATGGATTCTCTATGTAGTCCTAAAAAGTCAAAAATATAAAGATGGCACAGATCAAACAACCGGACATGTTTACGACGGTATTGAAGAACTTGATAACCCTATGCCTAAATGGTGGATACAGCTATTTGTTATTACCAGTATATTTAGCTTGGTTTATTTAGTTCTGTATCCGGGACTTGGAAATTACCAAGGCCTTTTAGGCTGGACTTCAACAGGTCATTGGGAGCAAGAAGTTAAAGACGCTGATGAGAAATATAACCCCATCTTTGAAGCGTATGCTCAACTACCTATCGAAACACTATCTAAAGACACCGAAGCAATGAAAGTTGGGCAACGCCTGTTTGCGACGAACTGCTCCGTCTGCCATGGGTCAACAGGCCGTGGCTCACTAGGCTTTCCAAACTTAACGGATAATGACTGGATACATGGCGGTTCACCGGAGACCATCAAAACCACTATATTAGAAGGTCGAAAGGGTCAAATGCCCGCAAAGGGCTTTAAACCAACAATGAGTAAGTCTGACGTCAATAATCTAACGCACTACTTACTTTCTTTCAGTCAGAGAAGTGATGATACCCAAGCCATTGAACATGGCAGCAAAATGTTTCAAACAGCTTGCGCGGGTTGTCACGGTAAAGATGCGAAAGGCAATCAGTCAGCAGGCGCGCCTAACCTTACGGATAACACCTGGCTTTATGGCAGTACTTACACACTAATAAACCAAACCATCAACTTTGGCCGCTCAGGTGTAATGCCAGCACAAGCAGATAAGTTAAGTGAAGACAAAATTCATTTGCTTGCAGCGTATGTCTATAGCCTTTCAAACAAGTAATACCTAGGATGACGGGGTGCAATGGATTTGCACCCTTTTCAAATTTTATAAGGTATTGCTTTATGGCATAATCACTTCATATAAAGGCTACCTTCACCAATTGAATCTCTTATGACAGAGAAAATTCCGGTAAAGATTATAGAACCCGGCGCTCAAAAGCTGGAAGTTTACGGCAAAGAAACAAAAAGTGCCGACGTCAACAAAACCGTCGAACTTTACGAATCACGCCGTAAAATCTATGTTAAAAAGATTTCAGGTTTTTTTCAAAAAATTCGCCGCTATTCCCTTTGGCTATTAATGGCTTCCTACTTTCTAATTTGCTGGGTATCCATTAATGGTCAGCAATTAGTTCATTTTGATTTACCCGCAAGAAAGTTCCATATTTTCGGCATCACCTTCTGGCCACAAGACTTCGTGCTCTTAGCACTCTTACTCATTATTTGTGCATTTGGGTTATTCTTTGTCACCACCTTATTTGGACGGATGTGGTGCGGTTATACCTGCCCGCAAACCTCTTGGACCTTCATTTTCATGTGGATTGAAGAAAAAGTTGAAGGTAGCCGAATACAAAGAATGAAATTAGACCAGGCAGGCTTTAGCATCGAAAAGCTATTCAAAAAGACAACTAAACACTCTTTATGGCTCTTGGTCGCATTTGGTACTGGTTTAACTTTTGTGGGTTACTTTTACCCTATTAGAGAACTGGTACCCGACTTACTGAGTTTGAATATTATTGACGGCTGGTCAATTTTCTGGATTGTATTTTTCACTATTGCAACTTACTTGAATGCAGGCTGGTTACGCGAACAAGTCTGTCTTTACATGTGCCCTTATGCTCGCTTTCAATCTGTCATGTTTGACGAAGATACCATTACAGTTTCGTACAACAAAGGCCGTGGAGACCCCAGAGGCAGTCGAAAACGTGATGCCGACTATAAAGAAAAAGGCTTGGGCGATTGCGTCGATTGCGGTATGTGCGTACAAGTTTGCCCTACTGGTATCGATATCCGCGACGGCCTACAATATGAGTGTATAGGGTGTGCGCTGTGTATAGACGCATGTGATTCTATTATGGAACAAATGGATTACAGTACCGGCCTGATTTCTTATACCACTGAGAATGAACTCAAAGACAAAACCAGTAATCTGATCAGACCGAAGTCTATCGCTTACGCCGGCACACTAGTGGTCATGGTGTTGGCGTTCAGTTATTCAATTGCTAGCAGAGTGCCGTTAGGGCTCGATGTCATGAAAGATCGAGGCGCACTGTATCAACTAACTGGCATGGGTATGATTGAAAATTCATACGTAATCACCGCAATGAACATGACGGATGAAGTGCATGAGTTTGACTTGACGGTCTCAGGCATCCCAAACATGACGATAAGCACGCAGACACATATCGTCATTCAAGCTGGCGAAGTGTTTACCTTACCGACCAGCCTAGAGCTTGACCCTAAACACATGAAAACATCGACATACACTATTGAGTTTACGCTACAAGCAAGAGATGAAGCGGACTTGGTTACCTCTAGTGAAAGTCGATTTTTGGGTTCGCTTGAGTAAAGCGAGCGAGAATAGCTAAGCGTAATATGGGAAATAATACCTTGAGCAAAGCAATACCTGAACAAATTGAAGCAAAGAAACCCTGGTATAAACAACCCTGGTTATGGTTTGTGCTGAGTGTACCTATTACATCAGTGATCCTAAGCAGCATTATGGTCAGCGTTGCTTTTATTGGTGGAGATACCATGGTGAGTGATAACTACTATAAAGACGGTATGGGCATTAACCAAACCATTGAACAAGATCAACTCGCTGACAGCCTGAAGTTATCACCTGAAGTGATCATGGATAACAAAGATATTATTGTTAGGCTGCTTATCAAAACAAGAGGCGAAACCACACTCCCCCAACAAGCCTTTTTAACACTTAACATCATCCACCCGACCCTAAAAGAACAGGATGTGACACTGAAACTATTACCCACAGCAGATGGTTTATACATAGGTGAACTGCCCTCAACATTCTCAGGAAAACGGTATTTTGAGTTACTCGCCTTTGACGAAAGCTGGCGCATACGCGAAGAAGTCATACTACCCAAATCGAAATTTCGCCTAAATAAAGACATAAGCCAGCAAACAAACTAATTATGAGCCAGTCCTGTTATCACTGCAGTGAAATAATTCCAGCAGGTTTTAAGGCAGAAACGATGCTGGCGGGTGAATGCCGACAGTTTTGTTGTTATGGCTGCCTTGCTATTGCAGACACTATTATCTCAGGCGGCCTTGAAAGCTTTTATCAACACCGCACTCGAAGCGCACTCAAAACGGAAGAAATCAGTCAAGTACAACTAGATGAACTGGGTCTTTATGATGACCAAGAATTACAAGGTGAGTTTGTTGCCACAGTTAATGACTTATCTGAAGCATCATTAAGCATCAAAGGAATAACCTGTGCTGCTTGCATATGGTTACTTGAAAAGGAAGTCAATCAGCTTTCGGGTGTTGATAGTTTTAGTATTAACCATACAACCCACAAGGCACGCATTGTCTGGAAAATGTCTGAGCTAAAATTGAGCCAAGTGTTAGTTTCAATGCGTCAACTAGGCTATAAAGCAAGACCCTACCAAGAAGATCAGGCACGCCAATCTGCCCTGAAGGAAAAACGTAATGCGCTGCTGAGAATAGCCGTGGCGGGTATTGCCACCATGCAAAACATGATGTTCTCAATGCCCTTATATTTTGGCGTGTATAGCGGTATAGACAGTGAATTTATCACCTTCTTTCGTTGGGTTAGTCTATTAATGTGCACCCCTGTGGTGTTTTTTTCGGCTTGGCCATTTATATGTTCATCTTTCAGAGATATAAAAACACGCCATCTTACGATGGATGTGCCGATTGCTTTTGCTATTTTGGCGGCTTATATTTCAAGCGCCTGGATTACCCTTCAAGATGTCACCCAAATCGAAATGGATGTTTATTTTGACTCCGTATGCATGTTTACTTTCTTTATTCTTTTGGGCCGGTTTATTGAAATGCAGGCCAGGCACAAGCATTTAAATAGTGAAACAGACATTACCCAGTTACTCCCCTCAACTGCTCTCATTCGAACGATAGATAAAACAGGTGAATACAGAGAGTTATGCAAACCAGCGCATAAGCTTGAGATCGGCGACATTCTGATTATTCGTCAAGGGCAAATTGCAGCTGCTGACGGCAAGGTTATCGAAGGCGAATCCCGAGTAGACGAATCAGCGCTCACCGGCGAATTTTTCCCCATATCAAAATCACCGGGTTCGAACATAATTGGCGGCAGTGCCAATATTGAAAACACACTGTTTGTCGAAACAACAACCATCCCAAAACGTAGCCGCATTTCTGCCATCATTAGACTGCTCGATAAAGCACACAGCGAAAAACCGAAAACGGTTGAAATAGCCGATAAAATAGCCAGTCACTTTATTTCGATTGTTTTATTAGCGACCATTATCATTGGTGCGACCTGGTACTACATCGATCCAGATAAAGCGTTTATGATTATATTATCTGTCTTAGTCGTTACCTGCCCTTGTGCGTTATCACTCGCAACGCCAACAGCCATTACCAAAGCCAATACAGTACTTCAGGGGAAGGGGTTTTTAGTCACTCAGTCTCATGCATTTGAAGCGATGACACAGACAACGGACATTATTTTCGATAAAACAGGCACCCTGACGGAAGGGAAATTCAGAATTTTAAGCGTCCAAAGTTATCACGATTTAAGTAAAGACCAAGTTCTTGAAATAGCAGCAGCATTGGAACACCACTCAAATCACCCCATTGCCCATGCGTTTTCAAGCTTTTACAAGATGGATGCATTTGATGTGACGACACACTTGGGTTCAGGTATCAGCGGCAAAATTTTTGATGAGCGTTTGTCAGATGAGCCCACTCATTACCAACTTGGAAATTTAAGCTTCATCAATTTATCAAACCCAGCTACCAGCCAAGACAACAAACAAGCTCAGAATGAAACAAACTTGACGATATATTTATCCGATAGTAAAAGAATACTCGCTAGCTTCACCTTAAGCGATACCATTCGCAACGATACTCAACACTGTATCGACCTCTTTAAAGCGCAAGGCATCACGACGCATATGCTCAGTGGCGATATATATTCTTCCGTCGAACACACGGCAGATACTCTCGGAATTCAGTCCTTCAAGGCCGAACAATCCCCTGAACAAAAATTGGATTACATCAGTCACCTTCAAGCAGAAGGCAAGCAAGTCGCTATGGTGGGGGATGGCATAAATGATTTGCCCGTACTTTCTGGGGCGGCTTTTTCAATTGCCATGGGCCAAGCCTGTGATATTACCAAACTCAATTCAGATGCTATTCTGTTGAATAACAATTTATCGGTGATCAACCAAGCCTTTCAAACCGCTCGGCAGACCCGTAAAATCATCAAACAAAATATTAGCTGGGCGATCATCTATAATCTCTGCATGCTTCCGCTTGCTGCACTGGGACTAGTACCGCCATACTTCGCTGTTTTAGGCATGTCGACCAGTTCGTTGTTTGTGGTTTTTAATTCACTTCGTATTGATGAGCGATCTGTAGGTTGAGTTGAATGGAAATATTGTATTTGCTTATTCCAATTTCAATTATTGTGATTGCACTCGCCATCGTCATTTTCGTCTGGGCGGTTAAAAGCGGTCAGTACGATGACCTCGAAGGACCCGCGCACAGTATTTTATTTGATGACGATGAAGACATGATTCCAGATCGACACGATCAGGCAAAGACAAGCAAGCGAAGCCAAAAAAGCAGAATAGCAACACATGATGATGAATGACCCTGCCGTGCTGTTGTCAGCCTTCATGTTAGGTTTTTTAGGTTCAGCACATTGCTTAGGTATGTGTGGTGGGCTCGCTAGTGCTCTTGGTCTAAGCACTGCCAACAAGGCTATTCCTTCTGACAAGGCTATTGCTTCCGACAAGAGCATGCCTAGCCCAACGTTCCCGGCTTTATTATTAGCATATAATATTGGGCGTATTTTAAGTTATTGTCTGGCTGGATTAGTGGTTGGCAGTTTAGGGTTCTGGTTAAGCAAGCAACTTTCAGCACTACTAATACTTCGCAACCTTGCTGCTATGATGCTGATCTTAATGGGCTTGTATTTAGGGAAATGGTTTAACGGTATTATTTGGGCCGAGAAGCTAGGCAGTAAACTATGGCCTTATATTCAACCTTTAGGCAAAAAGTTCATGCCGGTAAGCTCTATCTCAGATGCATTGATGGTAGGTTTGGTTTGGGGCTGGTTACCTTGTGGACTGGTTTATTCGGCTTTAATTTGGGCCAGCCTGGAAGCAAGCTTAGGCGGCTCGGCCTTGATCATGCTGTGCTTTGGCTTGGGCACGCTTCCCTCTATGCTTTCAAGCGGCTATTTTGCCCAACAACTTTCTAAATTAATCCAGCTTCGTACATTTCGGTCTGGAGCCGGTCTGCTGATGATCTTATTCGGCATATGGTCATTACCGGTGATTCAATCCTTTATCTTTTCAGTGATTAACTAGCCATACTGTCGAAACACACGGTTTAAGCCCCATTTCTAGGCATTCTTGATTTGTGCCATATCCGAAATCTCAAGAATTTGAACACCGCTATCCTCTCTAGCCTCCCTACCTTCACCACCCCCACCAACTGAAATGGCTTCAGTGCGAGATGATGAAATTGTTTGCTCAAGCTCATACTCGTAAGGTTTGCGCTCGCCACTTCTGTCAATTTGTAAATTTTCAAAATCGAACAAAGAAGTATCTGCTAACTGAGTAGCTTGAACACTTTGCAAAGAACCAAAAATAGACTCAATTCGTGAGGGGTGGTCCTTTTCCCACTCCTGCAACATGCCTTTTATTGTTTGTCGCTGCAGGTTTTCTTGAGATCCACATAAGTTACAAGGAATAATAGGGTATTCCATCAGCTCAGAAAATTTTTCAATATCATTTTCCCGGCAATAGGCTAAGGGTCGAATCACAACATTTCGCTTATCATCCGACAGTAACTTTGGAGGCATCGCTGCAAGTCGGGAACCATAAAACATATTCAGAAATAAAGTTTGTACAATGTCATCTTTATGATGACCTAAAGCAATTTTATTGGCATTAATATCTTCAGCAAACGCATACAGCGTTCCTCGTCGAAGTCGTGAACATAGCCCGCAAGTGGTCTTACCTTCTGGGATTTTTGATTTCACAATGGAGTAGGTATCACGATCAACAATGTAATACTCCACACCTAATTCTTCTAGATAGGCAGGAAGTATATGCTCAGGATAACCCGGCTGCTTTTGGTCAAGATTGACTGCAACTAGGTCAAAATCGATAGGTGCACTCTTTTTCAGACTCATCAAAATATGCAACATGGTATAACTGTCTTTACCACCAGACAGACAGACCATAATACGGTCGCCATCTTCAATCATATTAAAGTCAGCTATAGCACGCCCAGCACCACCTCGCAGTTTTTTCTGCAATTTATTAAACTCATGCTTGTCTGCGCTTGCCATTCCTACCTCTCATTAAATCAGTCACTATTTTAGCGCGCGTATTATAGCGAATTTATCCGCAAGACGATATTCTATCGCAAATGCTAATTTACTGAATAAATTAAATATGGATGCACTAGAAGATATTATTCAAGCGATAGATACTTTTCTGACGCAAGGTACTGAGGTGAACTATTCTGAACATCAACTCATAGATCACCTGAGTATCAATAAGATTGCACCGTTTGACCAGTTCAATATCAGCCAGAGTAAGGATTTATTCTCTGCACATTTCTTATGTATGCACAGCCTATATCACTTGCAAAACCGCTATTACGAAGAGAAGACATTCAAGCTGCAGATCACCCTAACGCGCATTACTCGAACACCCTATCACCAAGGAGAAAGCGAAATAGAAAGCCACGATGCCGTAAAACAGTATTATTTGGAAATGACGCACTACTTCGAGACCAGCGAAGAAGAGGTTAATAATTTACTCGATAGTTTCTGGAAAAAATTCCTAGCGCAGGATGACAAACACGCGGCATTGGAAATATTAGAACTAACACCAAAGGCAAACCAAGACGAGATCAAACAACAATATCGTCGACTTGCTCAAAAGCATCATCCGGATAAAGGTGGCGACATTAACATCTTTAATAAAATAAATGCCGCTAAAGAACTCTTAAATAGAGCCTTCAGCGGTTAATTTAAAGAGCCGTCTAATTTGCGGGCTTAACTGACTTAACGCGACTAACCGCATCTAGCCAACCTTCATATAAGGCCTGCACTTCATCTTGACAAACATCGGGTCTGAAGCGGTGTTCAAGTTTCCATAAGCCAGAAATTTCTTCTTTACTTGAATAGATCCCTGCTTTTAAGCCAGCCATATAAGCTGCTCCCAATGCAGTGGTCTCAATAATTTCAGGACGATCTACTGATACATTCAGGATATCTGACAGAAATTGAACCACCCAGTCATTGACGACCATCCCACCATCAACACGTAAGGTTTTGATATCAGCACCATCTTTTTGCATCGCAACCAATAAATCTCTAGTTTGGTAACAAACCGACTGCAGCCCTGCGGTAACAATTTCTTCAATACCGGTATCACGCGTCAAGCCAAATAGTGCGCCTCGTGCATTTGGATCCCAATAAGGCGCGCCCAAACCGGTAAAAGCCGGTACAAGATACACTGAGTTCTTATAGCCTACTTTTTTCGCCATATCTGCCGTTTCACTGGCGTGCGAAATAAATTTCAACCCATCACGTAGCCACTGAACAGCCGCTCCCGCAACAAAAATACTGCCTTCAAGCGCATAAGTAACTTCGCCATTAATTCTATAAGCGATGGTCGTCAGCAATCGGTTGTTCGACTTAAGGGGGGTATTACCGGTGTTGGCAATCATAAAACAACCGGTGCCATAAGTGCTTTTGATCATGCCCGGCGTAAAACAAGCTTGGCCAACCAGCGCCGATTGCTGATCACCTATCATGCCTAAAATAGGAATATTGGCTTTCAACACGCCTGATGCGGACAAACCAAAATCGTCACTACTATCTTTCACTTCAGGTAAAAGTGCTTTAGGAATAGTGAAAATATCTAATAGTTCTTCATCCCATTCTTGGGTATGAATATTAAACAAAGACGTTCTAGAGGCGTTCGTAGCATCGGTGGCGTGAGACTTGCCTTCTGTCAGTCGCCACAATATAAAGGTATCAACAGTGCCGAATAGCAACTCGCCCTTTTCGGCTCTTTCACGCGCACCGTCGACATTATCCAACATCCATTTGATTTTACTGGCAGAAAAATAAGGATCGATCAACAAACCCGTTTTGGCTGAAATTGTTTCTTCCAAACCTTTATTTTTAAGGCCCTGACAAAAGCCTGCCGTACGCCGGTCTTGCCAGACAATCGCTTTGTAAATCGGCTCGCCGGTTTTTTTATCCCAAACAAGTGTGGTTTCACGCTGATTAGTAATACCAATACCCGCAATAGTATCAATATTTAAATCAAGCTCATTCACCACTTGCTGACAAACAGCTAAGGTCGACGACCAAATCTCCTCAGGATCATGCTCCACCCAGCCGTCTTCGGGAAAAAATTGTGCAAATTCTTGTTGTGCGGTTTTATATACCCGACCATCTTGATCAAATAACAAGGCTCTTGAGCTCGTCGTTCCCTGATCTATTGAAAGTATATATTGAGCCATAAATGTTTCTCCTTGAAACGTCAATTTTGCTTATTATTTGAAAGCGAGTTGTACATCATTACAGTTAATCTTGTAAATGCTATGATTATTCTTTTTAGCTGAATCGACAGCATCCACTGATAAAAAATTAATAACTTAAAGTCAGGTCATTATGAAACAGACAGAAAGACATGCCCGGATCATTGAAATCGTTAGCAGTTCTGGCTTTGCCACCATCGAAGAGCTTGCATCAAAGTTTGACGTTACTCCGCAAACTATTCGTCGAGATCTAAAAGAACTGGACAATGACAATAAAATCCAACGCTTTCATGGGGGGGCAGGTTTAAGCTCCACTATTCTTAATACATCTTATAACAATCGAAAAGTTGCTTTCTTAAAAGAAAAACAAAAAATCGCCGAAAAAGTAGCTTACGAAATTCCTGACCATTCTTCTATATTTATTAACATAGGTACCACCACAGAAGCGATTGCTCAAGCTTTACTCAATCATAATGACCTTACTATTATTACCAACAACCTGCATGTAGCCAGTATCATGAGCACTAAAGATGACTTCAAAATCATCATAGCAGGCGGTGTAGTGCGAAATCGAGACGGCGGTGTCATGGGTGAAGCCACCATCGATTTCGTCAGTCAGTTTAAAGTCGACTATGCCATTATTGGTATCAGCGGTATTGATGACACTGGAGACCTGCTTGACTTCGACTATCAGGAAGTAAGAGTCTCAAAAGCGATTATCAACAACTCTCGCAATGTCTTTTTAGCTGCCGATCATTCAAAATTTGGCCGAGATGCGATGACTCGTTTGGGCAACATCTCTCAAGTTCATCACGTCTTTACCAGTGCACCGCCCCCCGAAGAGATTATTAATATCCTGACCAAAGAAAAAATACAACTAAGTATCTCTTAAGCAAACTTCAGTAAAAGCCCTTCTTTCACATTCTATTTATTTAGAATGTGATCAGATTTTAATAAATTATAAACATTTTTCAACACAAATGTTCACTTTATGACATAATGCTTTCATAAATTAACTTAAGAGAGCGAATCATGGAAGCGAAGGAAGAGATATTTGACCTAGCAATTATCGGTGGCGGTATTAACGGCGCGGGTATAGCAGCTGATGCAGCCGGTCGAGGCTTAAACGTGTTCTTATGTGAACAAAATGATTTAGCATCTGGCACATCCTCTTCTAGTAGTAAGTTAATCCATGGTGGCTTGAGGTATCTTGAGCATTACGAATTCCGTCTAGTCAAAGAAGCTTTAGCCGAAAGAGAAGTACTTTTGCATAAAGCCCCCCACCTTGTCTCACCCCTTAAGTTCGTTATGCCACATCGCCCTCACCTCCGCCCATCCTGGATGATACGGTGCGGATTGTTCTTATATGATCATTTGAGCAAACGAAACACCTTGCCTAAAGCTAAAAAAGTTCGTTTTGACGAAGGCTCTCCTTTTAAGGATTCTATTACTAAAGGGTTTGCTTACTACGACTGCTGGGTAGATGATGCGCGATTAGTGGTTACCAACGCTCTAGATGCTAAAAATCATGGCGCACAAATTGAAGTTCAAACGGAGTGTTTATCGCTAACGTTTTTGCCTGATCAAAAAGTGTGGCAATTGGTATTACTAAACAAACAAACCTCAAAGACATATGAAATAAAAGCAAACAATATCGTCAATGCTTCAGGGCCTTGGTTAAATAAATTCCTTGATACTGCTGCGCCGCAAATCAAACCAGCGCGCAATATACGACTCATTAAAGGCAGCCACATTATTGTGCCGCGCGCTAAAGATCATGATCAGGCTTATATCTTACAAAATGAAGATAAGAGAGTTGTTTTCGTATTACCTTATCTTGAAGATTTTTCCATTATTGGTACCACCGATAAAGAGTACACAGGCAAGCCTGAAGAGGTTGCCATTGATGACTGGGAAGTAGAATATTTACTGGATGTCTATAATCAACATTTCAAAACACAGCTTGTTTGGGAAGATATTGAGTCAACGTATTCAGGTGTACGCCCCCTTTGTGATGATGAGTCTTCTGATCCCTCTGCGATCACGAGAGATTACACCCTAGAGCTACATGCAGAATCACCCAGTAATGCGCTCATCTCAATTTATGGTGGGAAAATTACCACTTACCGCAAATTATCGGAAGCTGTACTTTTAAAGCTGTCACCCTACATTCATAAGAAGAGTGAACCTTGGACTAGCGGCTCCCCCTTACCCGGAGCTGACAGCTACGGGCAAACACTTGAACAGATTTACGTAAGCTTGAAAGAGCAGTTTTATTGGTTAGATGAAAAACTACTCAAACGTTATAGCAAAAGCTACGGCCTACTTTGTAAACAGTTTTTAGAGGGCAAAACTAGCTTTAGCCAAATGGGCCAATATTTTGGTGCCAACCTCTACGCTGCTGAAGTTGATTACCTAATAGAACATGAATGGGCAACAACCGCCGATGACATTCTTTTACGGCGCAGCAAGCTTGCTTTGTTTTTAACCGAGCAGCAAAAAATAGAAGTTGAAGAGTACATTGAAAAAAAGCGATTAGGTCATACCGGTGAATTAACACACCTGTATGATCAGACCGCTTAACTCACGCTCTATTTAATTGAAGATCTACATACCTCACTTTCGTTGTGAAAAATTGCATACCCATTACACTCTGCGGGTATGCATCCTCAAATAATTTCATACTTCCCGGTAACAACTAAGTTAAAGCTACTCTTCTTTTTCTCCCACTATTTGAACCCTGTCTCACTTATCAGACCGACTTTAACCTAACAACCCTAAATTGACCTACTTTGACAAAGATTTCCAACTCACTGTTTTATATGATTTTCTAACTTCTCAAATGAGAAGAATATAAAAGCACATGAACCCATAATAAAGAATTAAACGGAGTCGGAATATGAAGAGCCTGAAATTTAAAAAAGTAATGGCCTGCGCGTCATTAGTAGTTACAGCATTTACTGCAAGCGCAAGTGACTATAGCAATGTTTATGTATTTGGCGATAGCTTATCTGATAATGGTAACCTACACGCATTGGCACCTGAATCTACCTATGGTGAACGCTTCACTAATGGACCAGTTGCTGTTGAAATTGTTGCCGGTGCACTTGGATTTGCGTTAACCCCTTCTCACCACTTATTGGGTGGAACGTCAGGTAACAATTTTGCTATTGCTGGTGCAAAAGCGATTGATGATGATAACGACGAATCAACACCTGACATTAACCTACCAACGCAAGTAAATGCATTCTTAGCAATCAATGGCGGCGTCGCTCCTTCTGACGCATTATACATTATGCTGATTGGTGGTAACGACATTCGTGCAGCTCGTGAAATCCGTTCAGCTGCCGTATTCGCTGCAACACCAGCTGAACGCCAAACTATTCGTCAAGCAGCAAATGAGTCTCTAAATACAGCTGTTAAGTCTGAGCAAGCTCAATTACTGAAGTTAATTGCAGCAGGTGCAACTAACATTTTAGTATCTAATGCTCCTGACATTGGCGCAATTCCAGAAACAGACCTTGTTGCAGCGGGTTTATTAGAAAACGCTCAAACGAATAGACAAATCCGTAAAGCGAATCGTCTACCTCATGTTACGACTAAACTTTCAACAAAGTTCAACCGTAAGCTTGCGCGTAAAATTGCACGCACTGAGCACCAGACAGGTGTTGATATAATCGAATATGACCTATTCAGCTTTCTAACAGACCAGATTGATAACGCTGAAGACTATGGCTACATCAATACAGATGATGCATGTGCATATATGATATCTGGCGGTGGAGCATTACACCCTGACTGCGACGGTTATGCTTCAGCGACAGGCTTCTTATTCTTTGACGAAATCCACCCTACCACTCAAGCACATCAAGCGGCGGGTATGGAAATTGTTGGTGAGTTACTAGCGCAGTAGTTCAAATTTAATAGATAAAACACTAAGGGGCCTTGCGCCCCTTTTTGACGTGATCAGCTTAATATAGGGTCAGACCCCAAGCTCATGAATTAACTAGGAATAAACTCAATGGGGTAGTTGAAGGTCACAGGTTCTATGCCTGTTTTTTGCCCGAAGTTAACCAACCGTAAGCGTTTGCAAATTTTGCTTTCTAAGGTAGGTTCATTGAGCGTTGATTCCGCAGACTCACAACTAGACACCTGCCCACTAGTTTCTATTACTAGCTGAGCGGTAAAGATCCCTTGTAACGAAGGTTTCTTGCGCAAAGCGCGTCTATAGATGCTATCGATTGCAGATTTATTTGCATCCATCGTCCGCCTTAGTTCTTCTCTAGAACGCTGCACTGCAACTTTACGAGCTTCTAATGCTGCAATTTGAATATCAGTCGCGATCTCTTCAGCTTGCTCTACTTCGGTTACCTCTCTTGCCGCCAAAGACATCGTTTGGGTTTCTTGATTCAGATTTGACGCTACGACACCTACACTGCGGTTTGTACTCACCTTAGACGCTAGCTTATCATTCATTTTGCGCGCAATTGGTTTAGCCGTAATCGTTTTCGGAGCATCTAGCTTCACTGATTTTGCCATTGAACTTAAAGCAGAAAGTTGATTACTCATCGCCAATAAACCAGAGCTCTTGGCTTTTTTACGGGCTAGTTGAATATCCTTAGGTTTCGCTTTTATTTTTACTTTAGGCTTCTTTGCTATTTGAGGAACGGGCTTCTTCTTAGGTTTTGGTTTTTCCGCTATCTTTTTTTCGGGTTCAATTTTTTTCTCTTCAATTTTCTTTTCGATTTTTTTAACAATAGGCTTAAGTTTTTCTTTCTTCTTAAGAATAACTTTCGCTAATTGAGGAGGTAAAGCTTCACGCTCCTCTCTCGCCTGTTCAGGCAGCTCGATCCAGGTAATATAAATGACCATCAATAAAAAAGCAGGCACAACAGCCGATATAATTCTGACTAAACGCTTGTGCTCTCCTACCTCATTATTCCATGCTAAGCCTTGTTGATTAAATAACACCTTAAGCCTCCTGCTCATAATGCTTGTTTACTGCCAATGAAATACTGGCATAGCCCGCATCAACACAGGTTGACATAATTTTCTTCAAGAGTTCGTAAGGCAGTTCACGATCCGCAATAATCGTGATCGGTCTTCCTAATGGCGAAACCTTGATACGCGACTTTGAGGATTGATACTCTAATTCTGCTTTCAACAAGGGCTCTACTTCACCGTCAAACTGACGAACCGCCTCCACTTTTACAATAGCGCGACCGCCTATTAAGATATCATCAGCAGTAATCGCCAACGCCAAGGCCTCTTTTGGCATCTGGTCTGCACTCGAAATAGGTAACTTAACACTCTTATCCTGATTCAAGACCTGAACATCAGAAGATGAGTTCACCATCAAGAAAAATACTAATATTGTAAAAATATCCATTAAAGATACCAGGTTCAGCTTACTTTGACTTTTTCCACGCCCCTGATGTCTTTGTATACGTTTCGCCTTTGCAGAAGTTTTCATGATCTTACCTTCCCAATTTGTTCAGCCAACCCACTCTTTTGCGAAGTTGCCTCAGCGACTTCTTCAATTTCAGGTGCATCTGCAATTGACACCTCTGGAAATAATTCTGCATGAACTACACTACCTGCTACCACGGTTTTAAACGATCGAACCTTATCCATCACAGATACCAAGGTTTGATAAGAGGTCTTTTTCTTCGCCATTACAGTGATATCTTTCTTTTCAGGAATGCGTGACTTAATATTTTGCATCACCTTTCCGAGCGTTATAAAATCATGCATGCCATTTTTATCATCAATTTGTTTAATGACACCGCCTTTGTTGTCAGACACCACTAAAAAATCATCTAGAATAATAACTTGTAGCTGCATTGGCTGATCATCTTCTTGCGCTAACTGCTCTTGAGAAGGAAAGTTCAACTCAAGTACATTTGTTTGCGCAATCACCATGTTCATTAACAATATTGGCACTAACACAATCATCAAATTCATAAATGATGTGATATCCAAATCGGCTTCACTACGTAAGCGACGATGTTTTCGTTTCATTACCTAAACTCCTAACTAATTAATGAGTAGCAGATGATCCTAGAAACATGTCACTTAAACAGCGGGGGCTGCTTGCATACCATTTTGAGGAGCTTGAGGTGTAATTATGTCAGATTTTGTATTTGCCTGAGCGGGTACTGGCGCGAATGCTGAAGCACCACGATCACTTAACAGGTTCATCACTTTGATGCCGGCCATTTCAAAGCTATCGACTATTTCATTGGTTTTAGTTTGTAAGATTGAATGGATCAGTAATAGAGGAATAGCGGCGATCAAACCAAAAGCTGTAGTGTTCATGGCAACAGAAATACTTTGAGATAGTAAGCTGGCTTTCTCCGCGGGGTCTGCCGAAGCTACGGCCGTAAATGCTGCAATTAAGCCAATAATGGTACCGAGCAAACCAAGCAAAGTAGACACATTTGCTAATGTCGCAAGGTATTGTGTACGTTTTTCAAGGCGTGGCATAGTTTCGAGTAAGCCTTCTTCCATTGCATATTCAATTTCTTCTCGTGGCTGACGACGACCTAAACGTAATAATCCGGCGCCAATCATATTCGCCATTGCACTACTGGACTGTGATGCAAACTTCATAGCCGTTTTCAAATCTTTGCCACTAATCATGCGATGCAGTTTAGTGAAATCATTGCGGTTACTTCGCTTAGCCATAGATAGATAAACATAACGCTCTATCGCAATAATAAGCCCGATCACCAAAATGACCGAAATGGGATACATAAAAAAACCACCTTCTTGGAAAAAGCGAATTATTGTTTCAATCATGCCTTGATACTCCTAATACCT
>ENA-OSET01001665-OSET01001665.1-sediment-metagenome-genome-assembly--contig:-NODE-1665-length-22820-cov-13.437233_pt1 | contig 22820 bp, 19 predicted proteins | sample MGYA00237882_ERZ534229 | MGnify/ENA primary metagenome ERZ534229 (study PRJEB26408, sample SAMN06266212) | sediment metagenome | isolation source: Hudson Canyon methane seep mesocosm | place... | reverse complement strand
TATCAGAATTAATTACAAGACCATCCGGCAAACCACCACTCCATATTTTTGCCATATCCCCCGCCTGATTCAATTCAAGCAAGACGGCAGCACAGAACATATGGTCAGGTAAAAAACGGCAAAGTGATGCATTCAGAGTGAAAGCTATTTCTGTTAGTGGCAAGCCTTTTGCCGTCATCGCATAAAATGCCTGTGATACCGGTATCGCGCCGATAGAAGCAGCCAAGCCATGCCCTGTAAAATCACCTAAAAACACATAAAGCCCGCCAGAAGGCTTTGGAGCAGCCAACAACACATCACCATTAAACAAAGAGGCAGGTGAAATAAAGTGGGATATATTAGGTGAATCTAAAAAGCCATCATTCATGGCGTTTGTAAGAACATGCTCCCCCATTGAGTGCTCTTGCTGTAACCGGTTATGCAGATAAACAAGTTCGTCATTTTTCTTTCTAACTTGCTCGTTGAGCTCTCTTGTTCGGCTATGAGCTTTCATTTTTGCTTGTAACACAATTTCATCTACAGGCTTAGAAAGAAAGTCATCCCCTCCGCTTTCAAGACACTTTATTAGTGTTTTTTCGTCGTTTAGTCCGGTCAAGAAAATCACCGGAATATATTGATCTCCTAATAAAGACTTTATTTCTTTAGTCGCATCATACCCATCCATAACGGGCATAATCACATCCATTAAAATGAGGTCTGGCGACTCAGCCAGAACCATTTCAACAGCCACTTTTCCATTTTCAGCCTCAATATAATCATGACCAAGACCTTCAAGTATCCAGGCTAAAATCTGGCGATTTGTTTTTTGGTCATCAACAATCAAAACTTTCATCAGAAATTACTCTTAACGTCTCAGAATAACGAGGTGTAGGTACGATTAGCTGAAATTGAATTTCTTATCAAAGCGTGAAATCATAAATATTTTCTTAATATTAGGCTTGCAGTTAGAAATAGAAATTACAACACCCTCTCCTACACTTTTTTTCATATTGAGTAACATCCCCAGAGCAGAGCTATCTATATGGTCGACATTAGACATATCAATAGTGTAGCTTTTGTATTTTTCACCATTAGAATAACTGGCACGAAAATCTTGTACGCAGTTAAAATCAAACGTTCCTGTTATAGAAATAATCAATTCAGATTTATCGCTTCTTTCTTTTTTAGATACACTCATCTAACTTAAATCCCCCGTAGCTACACAAAAAACAATTTCACAAAAAATAGTTATTAGTTCAAACCTTAAAAATCCCATGTTTTAAAATAGAGAGATATCACCTTCATCAACACTACTTTGAGAAACTGCCTTTTCAGCCTTCTCTTTTAATAGCCAGTCTTCTAGCTTCAATAACAACGCATCTACTGAGTCGTCATCTATTGAAACATTGGTTGCTGACGAATTAAGTAAATGTATCCATCGGTCAGCATGGCTTTGCATTTCATTTGATAATTGCTCAACAATGTCACCAAACTGAAGCGATACGACCGCCCTGCTCACGTCACCATTTATATTTTCTGTCACTTCAGAAAGGTCAGAAACTGAGGTTTCGATAAACGCATTCACCTCCTCCAGTTCCACTAGCATATCGTCAACATGTCCCTTTGCATTAATCGCCATATTCATATCAAGAGAAGCCATTTCACCAACCACCTCTCTAACACGCTGTATTGCCGACTTAGCTGCTTCTGCTTTTGTTTTAATTTGATCATTAAGTTGATTAGAGTTTTGAGAAAGCGTTCTTACCTCGTCAGCAACAACAGCAAATCCACGGCCAGCCTCACCGGCACGTGCCGCTTCAATTGCAGCATTCAAAGCCAGAAGATTGGTCTGATCAGCAATACTCCGTATTTGCCCCAGGTATGAAAACATTTCATCAAAATGGGTAGTCATATCGCCTATCTGGTGTACGGCATCAATACTCTTCTCACTTACGCTAATAAGCAACTCAACATACTGACCTATAATGCCATCAAGTTCAGTGGCAAACTTTTTGACAGTCATTGAATCTTCACCACCTTTACTTTCGTTTCCCTGAATACGTGAAACGACGGAAAGCAACAAATCTCGTTGGTGGTTTGATTTTTCAGACATACCAGTAAAGCTTTGCCCTAACTTAGCCACACTATCAACAATAACCGCACTAATTTGTTCAGATGAGGCTTTAGTACTGCTCATCTCACCCAATAAAATGGCCTGAATTGTATTATCGAGCTTTGAAACGACCTCTTTGTCTAATGGCTCCTCACTGGCGATGGGAAGTGACTGCTTGTGTGAAAAGAACCACCAAGTCACGGTTGCACAAAAAATAGCTATTGCAGTCCATACACCTTGAACCTGAATAAGACTAAGTACTATGGCAATTGCTGAAAGACTAAGAGGTAAAGCAAATTTATTTATCGCTGAAGGCATGTTTTTTTATAACTCATCATATCTATAATTACATTACTATAATTCTAGACAGTCTAGGTTACTTTTCCAGTAGAAAGTGATATTTACCCACTCAAATTCAACACGTTAAGTTCCACTTATCCCAAATGGGCACCACTCTTTGAGGCAGGTTAGGGATTGCCCCTAAATTCACCCATGTTTGAGCGGGTGAATGAAAATCACTCCCTAACGACCCTTTAAGTCCATATCTCACGCACAAGTCTGTAAGAAGGCCTATTTCACCCTGTTTTTGTCCGGATGTTATTACTTCAAGCCCCTCACCTCCCGCGTCAGAAAAATCCTCTATTAGCCGTCTCAATTTTGTTACTGTCATTTTATATTTTCTAGGGTGAGCAATGACAGCGCTTCCTCCTGCGTCCGTTATCCAACTGACAACTTCATCAATAGAAGGCCACAAAGATTTAACATCCCCTACCTTTCCGGAACCGAGGTATTTTTTAAAGGCTGTTGAGACGTTACTAACATAACCCTTTTCAACCATTGCTTGGGCTATATGGGGCCTGCCTGGAGCCTGTCCTCCTGACTTTTCAATGGCTCCATCATATAAGCCATCGAAGCCTTTCTTATTTAAACGATCAGAAATCGTCTGAGCGCGAGAAAAACGACTTACCTCCTGACGAGCAGTTGCCGCTTTTATCACTTCAGACCGACTATCGAAATTTAACCCTAATATATGTATATTTAAGCCATTCCATAAAGCTGAGAATTCAACACCTGAGATTATATTCACCCCTGACTGAAGACCACATTCAATGGCATCGGGCAGACCTGCCACCGTATCATGGTCAGTCAATGCAAGGTGTTTTACGCCTCGATCATGAGCTAAAGCAACCAGTTCAGAGGGGCTTAAGGTTCCATCTGAAGCCGTACTATGGCAATGTAAGTCGATTGTTGAAAATAAGTGAGACATTGTCTGTGTAAACCTATTACTGGATTTTAAGTGAGTATATCGCCTTATCAGCATACTTTGCTGAGTAATTTAAATATTTCAATGAATTCATTCGAACATGCTTATATAATTAAAGTCCGCGAATTAAAGCGTCTTAATTAAAAAATATGGAAAATAAAGGAATAGAATGTTTTACGCCATTATTAGCGAAGATATCCCAAATAGCCTTGAAAAAAGAAAATCAGCTCGCCCTGCACACATTGAACGATTAGAATTACTCAAGCAAGAAGGCAGACTTCTAATTGCAGGTCCACACCCCGCGATAGATAGTAATGAGCCAGGTGATGCAGGTTTTACCGGAAGCCTCGTTATCGCTGAATTCGACGCGCTAACAGATGCACAAGCCTGGGCAGATAATGACCCCTATGTATCAGCAGGAGTCTACAGCAAGGTCACCGTTAAACCATTTAAGCGTGTCTTACCTTAAGGCTGTAGCCTTAATGCAGCGACCAACGCCAAATTCAAAAAACACTTATGACTGGAACTCAAACGTGAAAAAATATTTAAGCTTTCTCATACTTCTATCATTTTCAGGCATCTGCTCTGCAGAAGTTATGTATATTGACGACACTCTATTAGTACCCCTTCGCAGCGGTGAAAGTCTTCAGTTCAGAATTGTTCACAAGGGCGTAAAGAGCGGTACAAAAGTAGAATTACTGAATCACAACCCTCAATCTGGTTATAGCCATGTACGCACACCAGAAGGCACTGAAGGTTACCTTCCTACAAGATATCTTGTAAAAAATGAAATTGCGAAAGATCGACTGGTAAAGGTATCAGCTCAACTAAAAAAAGCACAAACGACTACATCAGAACTACAAACCAAACTGAAAGAAGTGCAAACTAATTACAATGCGCTCTCAGGCAACCACGAAGCATTAACACAGTTAAATAATTCAACCAGTACTGAGCTAGATAAAATTAAAAAAATATCAGCCAACGCACTTACTCTTGATAAACGAAACCGCGAACTAAGAGAAACCAACCAACAATTAAATAACGAAGTAGAACTTCTAACCATTGATAATCAAAGACTTAAAGACAATAGTCAAACAAGTAATATGATAATTGGCGCAGCACTCGTACTTTTAGGTGCTATTCTTGCGCTGGTTATTCCCTGGTTAAAACCCACGAAAAAGAGTGAAAGCTGGGCATAAGCAACTTCACTAAAGACCTAGCACTCATATCTACATATAGTAGATATGAGTCAATTCAAATACCATATAGCATGTAGATTTCATTTCTTATAACTATTTCTACTTTGACAGTTTTGCTTATAACACGTATAAAGTTTAGGACAACAACAAAAAAGGGTCCTTAAGCTATGATGAATTCAATCATTCGTGACTATAGTGAAAAACGTGACTTTATTCGCATGAAAGTCGATACGGAAATTAGTCTTACTTTTGAAAATTCAGATAATACGATGAAAGCGGTATGCCGTGACTTGAGCGGTACAGGCATGCTAATCGAAACAAACGAACCTTTAACCGAAGGCAGTGAATTTAACACTTCACTACCATCAAGCAATGAGGCGTTTCCTTCATTTGAAACCAAAGTAAAAGTGATTCGTTGTAGACCCGCAGAAAATGGAAACTTCCTGATTGGAACAGAAATTTTGAATATGCCTTAAAAGTTATCCTTAATGCCATTCCCGCTAGGGCGGGGATGGCTAAAAAGATAATTTCGGTATTTCAAGGCAAATACGAGCTATGGCATCTCAAGCTTTTTAGGTGAAACGATAACGCCATTATTATCAGCATAAATATAATGGCCGGGCTTGAACGTAACACCACCAAATGTAACCGGCACATTCAAATCACCCAAACCTCTTTTATCAGTTTTCATCGGATGAGTTGATAATGCCTGAACACCTAATTCAGTTTCCATAATAACATCAACATCACGAATACATCCGTAGATAATAAGGCCTTCCCATCCATTAGCAGATGCTTTCTCAGCAAGCATATCACCCAGTAAAGCAGCTCTCATTGAAGCGCCACCATCAACGACCATCACTTTACCATGACCAGGATTGCTAACCTGCTCTTTGACTACTGAGTTGTCTTCAAAACATTTTACGGTAACAATTTCGCCACCAAATGATTCTCTTCCACCATAGTTATTAAACATAGGCTCAACAACCTGAACTAACTCTGGGTATTCATCACACAAGTCGGGAGTGATTATTTGCACTTTAAGCTCCTTTATTTAATTAAGTATTTTAAATCTGATATTCTTGAATCTGGCGAGATGTAATTACCAATGAATTTTGATACCGCGAGCCTTGAAAAATACGTTCGGACTCTCCAATCATAGCCTCCGCAACCTGCGTGGCCTCAACAGGCGTAACCTCAAGCAAAGCCCCTGAAATTATGGGTTTAAATAAATTCCCTACAGCACTAGTTAGCGACTCTGCTAACCTGAACTCATCCCTATCCCCAGAAAGAAGTGAAGGCCTCAGGATGGTAATGAAAGGGAAGTTTAATGTAGCCAAATCCCTTTCTAGTTCACCCTTAATCTTATTATAAAAAAAGTGAGAAGACGGGCTCGCACCGACAGCACTAATAACACAAAAATGTTTAGCTCCTTGCTCTCGCATAATCTTTGCCACAGCCATAGGATAGCCATAATCAACATGTTTAAATGCTGATTTAGATTTTGCTTTTTTGATCGTAGTACCTAAACAACAAAAAACCTCGTCAATATTATTCTTAGCAAGCAAGGTGTCACTGAACAAATGCTCAATATTATCCATATCACCTGTTATTTGGCTTAACTTGCTATGAGCTAAATGTAGTTTTCGCCGCCCCAGCGTAATAACCGAACTATATTTATCAGAGGCTAATAACAACCGTACACAATGCCCGCCAACCAAGCCTGTTGCACCTAATACTAACGCTGTCCTTTTATCATTCATTGCAAATAAACCGCTCCGCAGCCTGTCCAAGACAAGAGTATTGCTTTTCTAGCCAATACACGATATCACCCCAGCACCCTGACGTTGATTCAGACAGTGTTACGCCCCCTTCCTCATAAACATTTTGATGAGATAACAAGGCGTAATCATATTCCTTAAGTATTTTAGGTGTAGATGAAAGTTGATTATAAATCCACTGGGTATTTCTTATGGCACTTTGAGTGGACGTATTAGAACCCACCACCATCATTGGAACTGTTATATTTTTAAAGGCATCATCCAGTGAAAGACCTGCTGGGGAACTGTATTTTAGGCTATTCTGCCAACATAAAAACTCTTTAATAACAGGGTAACTTTCATTTTCAGAACCTAATTTTAGGCGACGACCATTTATTACACCTGGTTTTTTCCAGCGCCACAATGCTGTTTTTGAATAAACCTTTGCGTTATTCAAACGAGGCGATAAAGGTGTAGCTTCTTCAAGATATACGCAGCTTGAAACCGTTTTCTGGTCTATAACACCTAGAGCAAGGGCGCTCATAATTAGGAAACCACCCAACTCTTCTGCAATCCAGGCTATTTCTTTTCCTGTTTGTTCCGCAACAAATTTATGTATCGCAGGCAAATCATATTCAATTATTTTATCTAATGAGTTCTTGGTAAAGTCATTATTAACTGGCGATAACCCATGCCCACGCATTTCAGGTAACCAAACATCGTATCCAGCCTCAACCAAGTAAGCAGCCACGCCTTTTCCGTCAGCCGACAACCAATGGCGTCGATTTGAAAAACTGCCATGTAATAAAATAACAGGCTGGCCATGGTCATTGCTTTTACTTAAGCGCGTAACCGCAAGCTCAACCGAGCGATCAGGGCTATTATTGGGCTTTAGAAGATAAATATCTTCAACCAGCGAACCTATTAATTCTGCTGAAACCAGCTGAACTGGAAACAGTCGACTACTACTTTGCATCCCTACCTCTATTTTTCATCCATGATGTTGATTCGCATACTTTTATTCAACCCCGTTACTCCGATTAAGTCAGGCATGATTATCAGCCAAGAAAAACCAGGTATCAAGCACTGAGTCAGGGTTCAAAGAAACACTATCTATACCTTGCTCCATTAACCATTTAGCCAAGTCTGGGTGATCTGACGGCCCCTGCCCACAGATACCAATATACTTGTCAGCCTTTTTACACGCAGCTATCGCTTTAGACAAAAGTATACGTACCGCTTCATTACGCTCATCAAAAAGGTGAGCAATAATGCCGGAGTCACGGTCAATCCCAAGCGTTAGCTGAGTAAGATCATTAGAACCTATGGAGAAACCATCGAAATATTGTAAAAACTCATCAGCCAGTAATGCGTTAGCAGGGAGCTCGCACATCATAATAACCTTAAGGCCATTCTCACCACGCTTAAGGCCATTTTCCTCAAGGAGTTCTACAACCTGCTTAGCCTCACCCACTGTGCGTACAAAAGGCACCATGATTTCAACATTCGTGAAGCCCATTTCATCACGAACCTTTTTCATGGCTCTACACTCTAGCTCAAAACAATCTCTGAATGTTTCAGAAATGTAGCGTGATGCGCCCCTGAACCCAAGCATGGGGTTTTCTTCATCTGGCTCATAAATTGTGCCGCCAATTAAATTGGCATACTCATTCGACTTAAAGTCAGACAGCCTTACAATTACTTTTTTCGGTGTAAATGCAGCCGCCAGCGTTGAAATACCTTCAACCAGTTTATCTACAAAGAAGTCCACTGGTGAGGAGTAACCTGATATACGTTTTTGTACAATCTGCTTTGTTTCTCTAGGCAATGTATCAAAATTAAGTAATGCTTTTGGGTGTACGCCAATCATTCTGTTAATCATGAATTCAAGTCTTGCCAAGCCAACACCTTCATTAGGTAGCGCCTGAAAATCAAAAGCACGATCAGGATTACCCACATTCATCATTATTTTGAATGGGATGGGCGGCATTGATTCAATGTTATTTTCCTGAAGTTCATAATCGAGCAAACCTTCGTAAATAAAGCCTGTATCGCCCTCTGCACACGATACAGTTACGTTTTGCCCATCTTTGAGTTTCTCTGTCGCATTACCACAGCCTACAACCGCAGGAACACCCAGTTCTCGCGCTATAATCGCCGCATGGCATGTACGCCCACCACGGTCTGTTACAATGGCTGAGGCTCTTTTCATAACAGGTTCCCAGTCAGGGTCTGTCATATCGGCTACAAGTACATCGCCTTCTTTAACTCTATCCATTTCGCTTATGCTATGGATAACTTTAATCGGCCCACAGCCTATTTTGTGACCAATACTTCGCCCTTCAACAAATACATTACCAGTCTCTTTCATCAGGTAACGTTCAAGAACAGATCCAACAGAACGACTCTTAACCGTCTCAGGACGCGCTTGCACAATATATATTTTTCCGTCATCGCCATCTTTCGCCCACTCGATGTCCATAGGGCGCTGATAGTGCTTTTCAATAATGACCGCCTGACGTGCTAACTCTTCAACCTCATCATCACTGATAGAAAACTGACTTCGTAATTCAGGATCAACTTTTACAGTTTCTACTGAGTGGCCAGCCTGTGCGTTATCGGAATGAATCATTTTAATAGCCTTACTACCCAGGCTTCGACGTAGAACAGCCGGTCGCTTAGCCTCAAGCGTTGACTTATGCACATAAAATTCATCAGGATTTACTGCACCCTGCACCACCGTTTCACCCAAGCCGTAAGAAGAGGTAATGAAAACAACCCCATTAAAACCAGACTCTGTATCGAGAGTGAACATAACACCGCTACTTGCAGTTTCACTTCTAACCATTTTTTGTATACCCGCAGACAAAGCAACGCCTGCATGATCAAAACCATGGTGTACGCGATATGAAATAGCCCTATCATTAAATAGCGATGCAAAGACTTCTTTAACCGCTATTTTTACATTGTCTAAACCCGCAATGTTTAAAAAAGTCTCTTGCTGCCCTGCAAATGAGGCGTCAGGAAGGTCTTCAGCGGTTGCAGAAGAACGAATCGCAACAGCCATATCATTATTATCACCAATGAGCGCATTGTAAGCCTGCTCAAGTGCTTTATTTAATTTTTCTGGTAATGGCGCATCAAGCACCCACTGACGTACTTCTGCACCCGTTCTAGCTAAGGCATTAACATCATTAACATCAAGACGAGTTAATGAGTCGTTAATTTTATCACTTAGGTTGTTTGAAGAAAGAAACTCACGAAAAGCCAGAGACGTTGTTGCAAAACCACCGGGAACCGAAACACCTGCATTTGCGAGATTACTGATCATTTCTCCCAACGATGCGTTTTTGCCGCCTACACGGTCAACATCGTTAATGCCAAGGTGTTCAAACGATACAATGTAGTCTTCCAAAGTTTTTTCTCCCCTAATACGAAACTTAGACCTTTTGAAATTTGTTAAATAATACTTCATCTCGCCTGATAATACCTAAACAAATTCGGGTTCTAAATTACAAAAAGCTATGCTTTAATCATATAAACAGCTAATCAATAGATGGAAAATTAATGAAACGCACTGCTTTTTTTATTTCTGACGGTACAGGTATCACTGCAGAGGCTCTAGGCCAAAGCCTTTTAGCTCAATTTGATAACATTGAATTTGAGAAAATGACACTGCCATACATCGACAGCATTGAAAAGGCACAAGAAGCCGTTACAACCATTAACAGTGCTGCACAGACGGATAATACTACTCCGATAATATTTGATACCATTGTTAATCATGAGATCAGAGCCGAGATTACAAAGAGCAACGGCTTTATGATCGATATATTCGGCACCTTTCTCGGTCCTCTGGAATCAGAGCTTAAAGCAAAATCCTGCTATACCGTGGGAAAATCTCACTCCATTTCCACAAACCGCAATTATGAACGAAGAATAGATGCTGTAAATTACGCACTTGATAATGACGATGGAGCCCGCACGCGGCACTATGATCAGGCGGACGTTATTCTGGTAGGGGTATCCAGAAGTGGAAAGACACCAACATGTCTTTATTTAGCGCTTAACTATGGAATAAAGGCGGCTAACTACCCAATTACAGAAGAGGATGTTGACGATCAAAAGCTTCCAGCCCCCCTCAGGGAGTACAAAAACAAAATTTTTGGTCTCACCATAGAGCCAGAAAGACTCACTGTTATCAGGAACGAGAGACGGCCTAACTCCCGATACTCGTCAATAAAGCAGTGTAATTATGAAGTGGAAGAAGTGGAATTGATGTATCGTAGGGAGCGCATTACCTTTGTGAATACAACTGACTATTCCGTAGAGGAAATTGCCACACGAATTATGGTTGCAACAGGGATCGAGCGTAGAGCGAAGTGATACTTATGGCATTATAGGGTGCACTTTCGCACCCTATAATGGAGTAGTGTTAAACCTACAATTCAAAAACCTCTAGACCTAATGCTTCTACAGCCTCTTTACTTGCAGGGCTAGTTACTACTGCTACGCTCGCCTTTTCAGGGGAAAAATAAACACCAGACACCCTAACAAGGTCATCCAAGCTTACTTTAAGCACTCTTTCTCTGAAGCGTGCACGCTGCTCTGCAGTTCGACCAAACAACTCGCTATGGAAGTCAGACTTAGCTTCGCCTGCCGGGGATTTAGGTTTATCAATTTGGCTAACTACACCAAGCACTGCTTCTTCTAGTGAAGAGGCTTCATGCTTTTCACTCAGCATCCACTCAAGTGAACGATCAAAATCTGTCAGGGTTTCTTCGAGTCTTGGATCACGGTAAGAGAAAAACCTGAATGCAGCTATGGCAGAATCTTGCCCAGCCCCTCCACCATATGCACCACCCTGCTCTCGGATTGTACGATGCAAGTAACCATTCCGAAGAAAACCACCTAAAACAGTTAGCGGTGCTGCATCAGCATGCTCAATAGCAACGGTCGGGTAAGCCTTAGCACAAAAATTTACCTGCGTATTAGTTAACCAAGCCTGTTTAGACTGTGCACGCACGGGGTCCAGAGAAAATAAGTCCCCCTTAGTGGAATCAACACCTTTCCACAAAGCGGAGTATATTTTGGCTGATTCCTCTACTTTATCTGGCTCGGCTACAATTAAAAACTCACGACTTGATTGAGCAATTTTCTGATGAAGGTTTTTCAACGCTTCTTGCAGTTTTTCTAACTCGGCGGAATCATTTAATAAGTCATCCAAATGCTTAACATTTCTAATGCCTTGCAGTCCGCCAAGGTTAAACGATAACCGGGAAACAGGACTCATTGCACTAGAGGCGGCCCCCATTGCCAGACCATGACCATTACTGGTCACTGACTGTTCTTTTTTAGCTCTTATCTGAGAAACAAGCTCTTTCAATCGTTCCCCTTCATCAAAGCGAACGTTAAGTACGATTTCTTTCATTAAATCAGCAAGAGCGTTACTATTTCTCGACAGTGCTTTACCAGAGAAAATAACATAACCAGACACATCTTGCTCATCATCAATCTTTCCTTTTACAGATGAATAAGCACTTATCCCACCCGTTACTTCAGACTGCTTATTTTGTATCTCCAGGTAGTCAAAGGACCCTGCGCCCATCTCAGTTAAACAGCTTGTGTAAATAGGCAGCACATGTTGTTCGCTCTCACTTAAAAGAGGTAAATCAACAATAATTTGCTGGTAAACAAGGCCGTTCGTACCTTGAGCATAGGTTTTAATCAGCGGGTCAGTTGAAAACACCTTACTTTCAGGAATATTCAGGCTAAGAGGTACATCCTCAATACCCACTTTAGGCAGGATTGATTCATCATCTTTTTGACACTGCCTGTCAGCTAATGCCTTTGCCTGATCAATTACTTCCTGCTTCTGAATTTCTGTAAGACGTTGTTTAATCTGCTCAAGCTCACGCTTTTGAATGGCTTCACGCTGCTCTTCGTATGCTATATCTGGCTTTAAAGAAAGTGTAACCCGATGAGAATTATCAAGAAGCAGTCGCTTTACCAGTCCTTTAATATAATCAGGATCTTCGATTTTAACTCTCAAGTTATCTAAAACTGGCTCAAGATCAAGTAGCTCTATAGGGTCTCCACCGTGAATCATAGGTGATAAAGCACCTAAAATAAGCTGCAAACCATAAGGATAATGATCACCTGAGATTTCTCTCTGACTTAATTCTAACTGATGTAACACTGCATCTAGGCGTTCTTTGGCTACACCGTCTTTAGCAACCTGCTCAAATACGCTGATGACCAATGCCTCTAAATCTTCGACATTTGAAACATCACTTCCTTCTATTCCACATACAAAGGTCATTTCTCTATTGGAATCTTCAAGGCCACACAATGGAGAGGGAGCATGCCCAAGAGAGGTTGTTTCCAGTGCTTTCTGAAGAGGAGAGGCGCTATTTTCGAATAAGACATTAGATAATAAATGCGCTTCAAGATTTTCTTCAAGATTAAAACTATGACCTAGTAACCACCCCATAACGATATGAGTTTTCTTCTTAGTCTCTTCAACACTGTTAACCGGATAACTTTCTTGCACCCGAATTGAGGAAAAATAGCGTTTTTCGTCCGGTACATTGATTTCTTCTGATTGCTGGTCAAATTTTTCTAAGGCTAGCGTTTCGAATTTCTCATGATGTTCATAAGCAGGAATATCGCCATAAGTTAGAAAAACAGCATTACTAGGGTGATAATGTTTTTGATAAAAGGACACCAACTCATCATAAGAAAGATCAGTTATGTGCTCTGGTTCCCCACCGCTGTTGTAATGGTAGGTTGTTGTAGGAAACACATACTTGGTTAATGTTTGCCATAACTGACTAACAGGGGAGCTCATCGCGCCCTTCATTTCGTTATAGACAACCCCTTTATAAGTAAGGTTTGACTCTTTATCGCTAGTCTCCTCAAACTCAACACGATGCCCTTCCTGAGCAAAATCCAAAGGATCAAGTCGAGAGAAAAATACAGAATCCAAATAAACAGAAAGAAGGTTATCAAAGTCTTTTCTGTTTTTACTGGCGAAAGGGTAAGCGGTCCAGTCGCTGCTGGTGAAAGCATTCATAAAGGTATTCAGCGAACGACGAATCATCATAAAGAAAGGATCACGTACAGGGTAACGCTCACTACCGCAAAGCGCAGTATGCTCTAATATATGCGCAACGCCAGTATCATCCTGAGGTACGGTTTTTAAGCCAACCAGAAAAACATTTTCATCATTATCTGATGCTAAATGTAGGTGTTTTGCACCCGTTTTTAGATGCACATACTCTTGTATTTCTACATTGAGTGAATCTATTTTCTGTGTTCGCAGCAGTTTAAAGGCTGGATGTTGCTTTTTAGAGGCGTTCTCTACTGTCATTTAAATCATTTCTCTTTTGAATTGAATTCTTACTGTAATGGAATAACTATAAAATAGTAGGTTCTAGCGTCAACATCCAACTTTTTAATCAACATTTTTATTCAACGCATTTATTCAACATGAATGGATCTCTGAGTATAAGCATCAAAATTTGGAATGTTCCGCTTATATTGCTCCATCAATGGAGAGCTAATAATAAAATCAGCGGAGCTTTGATTGCACGCAATTGGGATATTCCATAGTGTGGCAATACGAAGCAAAGCTTTAATATCTGGGTCATGTGACATTGGCTCTAATGGATCCCAAAAGAAAATCAACAAGTCTACCGTCTGCTCAGATATTCGGGCTCCAATTTGCTGGTCTCCGCCTAAAGGTCCACTATGCACTCGTGTAACAGACAAACCTGTGGCTTCGGCAATTAACTTCCCGGTGGTGCCAGTCGTTATCAATTCACAAACTCCAAGCCTAGCCTTATTTTCAACAATCCAGTCGACTAGGGCTTTCTTTTTATTATCATGGGCAACAAGTGCAACCCGTTTAACTGAACTCATTAGCCAATGCCCTCTTCGTTTTACAAGTCTATACTATGACATAGAAGCAAGCAGAGCTCACGCTTTGATTAAAACCCTTTAAATTTTCGTTGCTTGCGGGTTTTCTTATGATAGAGTTGCCTGATACATAACCACGCACGACGGCAGCAACAAATCAAACAACCAGGCGGACACTAATAATATGAATAAAGGTACACCTGAGCAGTACTGGGTTGAACGCAAAAAGTACCTTGAAAAAATTAAAAGAGTGCCTGAACTTCGTAAACGTTTCTTAAAATCAGTATTTGTGTATCTTTTACGTCGTTTCTTATGGTCTTTTGGGTTTTTCCCAATTTTCATTTCATTTTGGCTCCCATTGGTACTTAATAGATTCAACCCTATAGCAATGGTGTCTAGTCTACTCCCCAGCCTTGAAGGCTTTGTAAGCTCGAACCCTCAAGCACAAGCAAATACGATTGATACACTTTTTATTGCCTGGTTTTCTATTGGTTTTATTTTTGCAATATTTGATTTTGTATTAACCCCTTATAAGTCTCCCTATGAATATGAAGCAGATGTTCATATGCGAGCATGGGAAGAGTTACAAAATAATAACGATAAATTACAAACTTAGATCAATAAGTGAACTAATTTGTATTTGTGACGTGCGCTACATACCTAACAAAGTGTGAAACATGCTACAAATACTCTACGAAACCTCTAATTCAGTTACATTTCCCCTGTTTTAGCGCTAACATTATTCACATAAGCTTATTTAATTTCACTGGCTGTTTTGAACCAATTTTAAGGTGAAGACTTTATGGTCGATGTTAGACCTCTTATTTTTGCAAATGCTTTATTTATAATGCTTCTGATTACAGCGGGCTTCGCCCACATTAACGATCAGGATATTCTCGCTGATGCGCCAATAACATCAGGATCATTCGTACCGGCAGTGTCTGTACCTCAAACTAGCGAACCTGTTACAGCAATATTAGAGAAAAAGGCAGCTGAAGTTGATGAAACACAGGAAAGCGATGAAGCCATTTTTGCTGATGAGCCAGACAAAGCCTTTATTAAAGAAAAGATTGAAGAAGAAGTTGTAGCAGCACCCAAGCCTGAAGTGATTGCTACACCTAAGACCAAAGCGGCTGAACCCATTACAAAAACAGCAGCAGTAATAGCATCAGCACCTAAGGTAGTAGAGAAAAAAAAGCCTGTTAAAGTAAAGCCTAAACCTGTCGTAACGACAGGAAAATTAGTTATTCGCTCGAATGTTGAAGACGATACAGTGTTAATTAACGGCAAACCTTATGGACCTACTCGCTTGGTTGTCGATTTAACACCAGGATCCTACAGCATTGAAGTTGCTAAAAATGGTTATTCCAGCTGGAAATCTGACATTACCGTTCGTAAAGGGGATAACACAACCCTTAAAGCACGCTTAGATCACTATACGAAGGTTGATTACAGGAATGGAGAATGGGTAAACGGCATTACAACAGGCGAAGGAACGTACCTAGCTGACGATAGTACTCGCTATGAAGGCGGATTCGTTAACGGTAAATTCCATGGCATTGGTAATGTTCGCTACACCGATGGCACAGAATACCGTGGAGAATGGTTTGAAGGCGGTATGCAAGGTGACGGAACATTGCTTACAAGTCAGGGTGATAACTTTGTAGGTATTTTCAAAGATAATGAGTTTAATGGTGAAGGAACTCTAACAAAAGCCAATGGTGATATCTATACAGGCTATTGGGTGAATGGTTCATTGAACGGACAAGGCTCCCTAACAACCAAAGATGGTCTATTATATGTAGGAGGCTTCTCTGACAATCAGTTCCACGGAGATGGATCACTCACTTACCCCGATGGTCGATATTACGAAGGTTCGTTATCTAAAGGTCAATTCCATGGTAAAGGTGTTGAAATATATGCCAACGGAAAAAAATATTCCGGTCAGTTTATGGAAGGTCAGTACCACGGAAAAGGTGAGATAATGAACCCTAATGGTAGTAAAATCACTGGAACATTTAAGTTTGGTCAACCTTTTGGTAAAGCTACACTGACAACACCACAAGGTGAAATATTTACAGCAAGAACGACAGAACCAGGAGTATGTTACCGCTTGAAGAGTTATAGGGCGACACAATGCCCTCCCATGGAAGGCTGGTAATAACGGTAATTTAGATGGTTTTAAAACCGAGGTTTGGAAATGACGATTAAAAGTGCATTATTGGTTGATGACTCAAAAGTGGCAAGATTTGCCTTGAGTAAACTGCTAGAGAAGATTGATCTTAATGTCAGTATGGCTGGCTCTGCAGAAGAAGCGTTGGATTATCTTAGTTCTCATGATAACCCTGATGTTATCTTTATGGATCATTTGATGCCAGGTATGAATGGTGTTGAAGCAACTAAAGCAATCAAGAGCAACCCTGAAACTTCAGCAATCCCTATCATCATGTGCACTTCAAAAAAGTCTGAAGAGTTCGCTGATGAAGCTAAAGAATATGGTATCTATAACATTCTAACTAAGCCACCTCAGCCAAAAGGCCTGACAACGCTTCTTGAAGAGCTTGGAAATGCCGTTGAAAAAGGTGAGTTGCCTCAACCAGAACTAGACCTTATTAGTCGTGATTCGGCTGACGAAAATATTAAAGAAAAAGTGTCAACAGATACAGGTTCTGAGATCACAGCAGATCAAGACATCCTAAATAGTAGTGTTGTTGCACTTCCTACTGAGATGATTGAACAAGTTGCACGCTCTGCGGTTAAAACTAATGTTAATAATCGCTTACACGAGCTATTAAGCAGTTTGTTTGATGAGCAATATGATCACTTGAAGCGTATTCTTGATGAATCAAAAACAGAGCACGATGAGCGCCTTGCAGGCACATTTGATTCTTTTGCTGCTCAGATTAATGAAAAAACAAACGCTGTAAAAGAAGAAATTGCAGCAGAAGTCAGCTTGTTCATTAGCAATCAACTTGCCGAACTTAAAACAGAAATTTTAAGTGACCAGGGTGCTCAAGGCTTATCTTCAGAGCAAATGGATGAACTTAAAGATCATATGACCTCAGTACAGTCTATTGATACTGAGTTCTGGCAGACACTTCAGTCTGAAGCAATACAACAAGCTCATGATATTTCAAGAGAGACCGCTGAAGATATAGCTCAGAGAACGATTGACCTTTACACCCAAAACCAACGTTCATCAACTAATAAGATTTACGTTATCGCTTTGGCGACTAGTATTGGTGTATTTAGTGCGGGAATTGCCTTTCTTTCTGGTATTTTAGGCTAAATAAAAAGTGCATAGGTTAAAGGCCTTAAAACCTTTAACCTTCCTTCCCCTCTCCATCTTCACCTCCTAACAACTCAACCAAAGCATCAAAAGGAAGAGGCTTACTATAAAAATAGCCCTGATAAGTACTACATCCATGCCCCTCCAAAAACAGTAATTGCCCTTCAGTCTCCACACCTTCAGCCAACACAGACATATTAAGCTCATTAGCTAGTGTAATTATCGCTACTGTTATCGCAGCGTCACTGGCATCTATACCAATATCCTTAATGAAAGATCTATCTATTTTTAGCGTATCTACCGGGAAGTTTTTAAGGTAACTTAAAGAAGAATACCCTGTGCCAAAATCATCTATCGCCAAAGTGACCCCAAGCGCCCTCAAAGCATTAAGAGACTCTACCGTAGTATCTACATTTTCAATTAGCATACTCTCAGTGAGTTCAAGCTCAATTTGAGCCGCATTAATACCGGTATCTTTAAGTTTTTGAGCTACAGATTCAATCAGTTTGTCTGATTCTCTAAACTGACAAACTGATAAGTTTATGGCCATCGTCACAGGGCTGGGTAATAACGATTGTAGCTTCTCAGCATCATTAAATGCCTGCTTCAATACCCACTCACCAATTTGCCCCATCAAGCCGCACTCTTCAGCGACGGGTATAAACTTATCGGGCGGAATGTATTCACCCTCTTCCACCCATCGAATGAGCGCTTCTACTCCTTTAACCACCCCCGTTTCCACATCAACTTGTGGTTGGTAATAAAGCTCAAAGTTTTGTTGCTGCACAGCAACCTTAAGCCTTCGTTCAAGGTTCAATTGTGTTAAAGCCCGCTCGTTCATTTCACGCGTATAAAACTGGAAGTTGTTACGCCCCTCAGACTTTGCATGATACATGGCAAGATCCGCACTTCTCAGCAGTTCATCCCCCTCCCCTCCATCAAGTGGGTACATGCTAATACCCACACTGGAAGTAATAGAAATGGGGTTACCCAATAGCTCCATAGGTATTCTAATTTTTTCAAGCAAGTTTTCAGTGAAAAAAACCACCTCTTTCATATCTTTGATATTGGATAAAACAATTATAAACTCATCGCCGCCCAACCTTGCCACAGTACCACCACCACTAACGTGGTGTGTTAAAAGCGAAGCAACCTGTTTAATTAATTCATCACCGGCCTTATGCCCCATTGAATCATTAATATTTTTAAACTTATCTATATCCAGCATCAATACAGCAATATATGAATAATTCTTGGATGATATATTAATAGCTTGCTTCAAACGGTCATGTAACAAACGGCGGTTAGGCAATCCCGTTAGAGAATCATAGAAAGCCAGTTGTTCTATTTTATCTTGCGCCTGTCTAAGCGCTGTATAATCTACAGAAGTAGAGACATACTGAACAATGGAACCTTCATCATCTCTAATGGGCGATATAGTATCCATTGACCAATAGTTCTCACCGGATTTTTTAGTATTTTTAAACTCACCGCGCCACTTTAAACCTTTTTTTAAATCGACAAATACCTTGTTGAATTTTTCAATCTCAACTTTATTGCAACATAAAATAGAGGGGGATTTCCCTGTTATCTCTTCAAGACGGTAGCCTGTAAGCAAAGTAAACTTAGGGTTAACATATTCAACAATACCTTCAGCGTTCATTATAGTAACCGCATCAGCACTCTGATCTATGGCACTGGAAAGCAAGCGAAGTCTTTTTTGGGTTGTATTACGCTTTTGCTCTGCATCAAGATTTTTAAGCGCATAACTTAAGTCTTCAGAAAGATTGGACAGTAGCTGCTTAAAACGCTCATCAAACACATTGCTTTGGTCAGAGTAAAGAACTAATACAGCACAAACTTGATCATTTAGTAATAGCGGTACCGAAGCTGCTGAATTATACCCTCGAGATACAGCGCTTTCCCTCCAGGGTTTAAAACCTTGCTCTATGGATATGTCATTAATACAAACGACACTTTTTTCTCTGATAGAGCGTACTACCGGTCCCTGACTATAGGCGTCTACATTTAATTTGATATTAAGACTTTCAACATAACCATCATTCTGGCCTGAACGGTACACAGGTACTACGCCGTTACCATCCACTTCTCCAATCCAGGCTAACAAAAAACCTCCATCTGCCGAGGCCACACCACAAATTTTTTCATACAATTTATTTTTGTTTTTAACCCGCGTAATCGCCCTATTTGACTGCGTCAATAATTCATATAATCGATTTAACTGTTCAATACTGTGCTGTGCTTTTTGTCGACGTGTAAGATCTCGACCAACGGCTAGAACTAATGTTTGCCCTTCACTAGAGACCTTTGTTAAAGCAACCTCAACCAAGGTAATGGTTTGGTCTCTCTGGTATGCATTAACAGTAAAAGAAACACGACGCCCCGTTGTAATTGCCTTATCAATTTTTTCTCTCATTAAAGGCATATCATTTGGATGTACAGTTAATAATGACATGCCAATCATTTCTTCTCGCGAGTAATTTAATGCCCTGGCCCCTGCAGGATTAACATCTACATAGTTCATTGTTTCAGGGTCTACCAGGTATATACCTTCAAAAGCATGAGCAGCCAGGCTACTTAGATGTTCTCTCTTCTCTCCCGCTGATCGGTGGATTTTAAATAGCTCATCTAACTCTCTGCGTGTTTTTATACGTAATAGAAAAAATGCAATGGCAAAGCCCAGAGCACTCAATATCATAGCGGTTTGAACTGAATAATGTTGAATAGTGATGACGTACGAAATTGGAATAAAACTTAAAAAAATCACAAGCAAAAACAACGTAGCTAAAATCGTGCTACGACGCCTTAGTTTAAGGAAGTGATTAAAACCAATGCAAGCAACAGCAAGCCAAATTATGGTCGTAATCACTTTAAACGTTAGAAGAGAGTCTATCCCCATTGATACTGGCACTTACTACTGTTAATTTTAATTTTGAGCTAAGTTATACATTTAGCCTAGCCCAACATTTACCTATTGTCTTTAAAAACACGAACAAGGCTATAAATAAGATTTCTTTAAACGAACCCAATATAAAAGACGTTTAACCAAGAGCGCAACAAAAGGAAACTGAATTAATAACAATAAATAAGTGATCGCGGGTAAATCTAAGAAAATGGCATAAACCAAAGCAAAACCAAAGGCTGAATCCAATTGATCCATTGCGATAAAAAACAAACGACCTCGCGTTGGCGTTGCCCCAGGTGCAATGCCTACCCGTCTTTTAATATACGAGTTAGGTAGCTCAAAAATTACATACCCTAAGCCCAACGACAAACCTAACACGATTAAAGAGACACCCTCTAATGTTAATGCCAGACGACTGGGCAATACGTCTGATAGAGAGCCAAGCAATAAAGCACCTGGTACCGTTACTAAGGGCATTACTACAACGCCCCGCCAGGTTTTATTTTTTCCAAATAACTTCTCAGCTATCGCCACTTTTAACGAAGGTAGCCAATCATTTGCAACAAAAAACATATGGGCAACACCACCTACAACAATAGGTAGAGTTAACCAAAGCGCTATAACAACCGTATCAAACATAAATTACCCTAAGCCTACACAATCTAAATTAGCCCCCAAGGAGCCCTGCAACTAAGAACAGAATAGCACCGCCTAACACAAGGCCTACGATCACATTAATACTTGAAAACTTAAAGAATGGACCATTGAATATCATTAAAAAGCTTGCCACTGGATATACGAACAAGAGCAACATGAATGCAATGGACTGACCAAATATCCATGAAAGTATATAAGCGCCCCCTAAAATAAAATTAAGCCAGAAAACTGGCATTCCTAAATAAGCCAGGTTGCCACTTTCGTCTTTCACATTACCCGTCTGGTTAAATACCGACAACCTTAAGATGCCACAACAAAGCACTAAAACGAGCAAAGCCGCTTCGAGCAAACCATTAAACCCCCAGAAATACGCGATAAAACCAGGTACAATGAGATAATCAAGCACATCCACAAAGCTATCTAAATAACGTCCAAACTCACTCTCATAGCCATATTTTCTTGCCAAAATACCATCGAAAGCATCAATCAGCATGGCAATATAAAGCGCAGACAAGGCATAAGCTGTTTGATATTCAAAAGCAAAATAAAGACTAGCAAAGGCAACCCAAACACCGCTAAGCGTTAACCAGTCAACTGGATTTAATGACACAATCAACAAAGGCTTTTTCATAGCATTTTTCTCAGTTTCGACCGATCAATTTTACTATTGTGGCGGCTATCAACAGGAATTTTATCTACACAGGCAATGTTAATTCCACGTAGTTTCTCCGAAATCAATAACTTCATTATCAAGTGCTTAATCTCAAATTCAGCATACTCATTGGCTCTATCGCTACTTTCATCAAGTTCAGACTCAAACACCAGCACGGGATTATTGACCGGAGTACTTTGAACTAGGGCAGACCGCCTAACACCTTTAATTTCATCAACCTTGCTTTCAAGTGGGTAAGTCAAAATACTCTGCCCTTGATACTGAATAGAGTCAGACTGCCGCCCCATCAACCAAATTCGTCCATGATCATCAATTCGAGCTAAGTCGCCGGTACGATGCCATACAGTACCATCATCACATTTAATTTTGTTTTCTCTCGTAGCTTCAGGGTTATCCACATAACCTTTAAGTACGTGCTTACCCTTTACAACCAGTTCGCCAATATTACCTTCACCACAGGAATAAGAGACAAGTGAGTCATCTTTAATTTGGTCTATACTTTCAGGCAGCTTTACGATCAGTACCTGTGATTGATGAGCCGGCACCCCAACAAGGTAACCCTGTTTCTGCTCATTTATCACATCAGTAATATCAACGCTAGCAATGGGCTCTGCCTCAGTGGAGCCATAAACAACCTGACTAAGCACTTCGGGAAAAGATTGTTTCAATTTACGGGCTAGTTTAGCCGTCACTGGTGCGCCACCTAGACTGATGCTTTTCAAAGGTAGTGGTGTCTCTTTCTCTGTTTGAACCAATATAGCCGCATCGGCAAGTCGCTCAACAAAAGCAGGCGCCCCACTGATTCTTGTTACATTACACTGTTTAATTTGCCGAATAACCAAATGTCCATCAGTATTACCAGGCGCTGAGAAATCTATTGCAGGTAAGACGCTAGGCATACCACAGCACAAATTATGTAAAACAACCACTGGCAGCGAAGTCATATCAATATCATCAGGGCTATCTTGCCAATGATCTCTTATAGCTATGTGTTGCTGAATAAGACTGTCATGGGTTCGATCTGCCCCTTTGGGTCTACC
>ENA-OSET01001663-OSET01001663.1-sediment-metagenome-genome-assembly--contig:-NODE-1663-length-22846-cov-4.844525_pt1 | contig 22846 bp, 16 predicted proteins | sample MGYA00237882_ERZ534229 | MGnify/ENA primary metagenome ERZ534229 (study PRJEB26408, sample SAMN06266212) | sediment metagenome | isolation source: Hudson Canyon methane seep mesocosm | place... | reverse complement strand
CATTGTATGGTCCTAGAGCTCAAGAATGGAATGGCTTGCGTGGTTATATTAGGCAGATTTTAGATGAAAAAAAAATAGACTATTGGGGCAGCGGAAAAGAAAAGCGTGAGTATATACATGTGTATGATGCGGCTAGTTTAAGTGTCGCTATTCTTGAAGATGCATATAAAGATTCTGCTATTACAGTAACCGGTCACCAAGTAATGACCTCAGATGAATTAATGTCCATGATTTTTGAAATTACTGGAATAAAACGTAATATTAATTATCAATCTATTAATGAGAATAGTGGTCACTATTTAATAACACCTTATAGGTATACCCCTAAGGCAGCAAAAAAGGTTGTACCTAATGAGTTTATTGATTTAGGCCAAGGCATATTGGATATCGTCGAAGAACTATCATGTGAAGATAGTGAGTAATCTGGATTTAAGAAGAAGCGGTAAACTTTCTATTGAAAATGCAAAGTTAATAACAGCCATTCAGCAAAGTGTCCAACAAGAGTACACCGATTTTATAGGCAATCTGATAAAAGCTAACAAGATAGATGGTTTGCAATGGTTGATGCCGATAACATGTAGAAATACTTATGTTTCTAATGTTTATGATTTTATGTGTCGATTGTCGTTGTTGGAATGCTTATTAAAAGATGGTGTAAAATTCTCTTGCATCTATATTGATAGTCCTGCAATCGAATATCCAGTTGTTGAGTTACTTGAGCGCTATAATAGTAATGCTAAAATATACATAACTGAATGTAAGGGAAATACAAAGTTTTTTCTAATCAGGAATCTTGTTAAGAATCTTTATTATTGTTTTAATTTATGGCTATGGCCATTATTAATAAAGAATAAAAGTAAACCAAGAACCAGTGTGTTTTTATTAGATTCTTTTTTATTAAAAGGTAGTTTTGATGAGAATTTAAAGCTTCAGGATAGGTACTATCCTGAACTGATGAATATTATTCCTGATGCTCTCAAAGATAAGACGTGGTATTTATCTACTCTATCTGGGTTCAAGTATCCCTGGGACTGGATTAAGGTTTTTTACCAAGTTTCTAAGTCCGTAGACAGTATTATTCTTAAAGAGTATTGGCTTAAGCCAAAAGATTATTTGTTTGCTGTAAAAAAATCAATTACTTTGATGAAACCCATAGATAAAATTCCAAGTTGGAATGGTCTAAATATATCTAGAATCATTAAAGAGGAAATTGCGCGTGAGCAAGGAAGTCACGCAATTACACAATCTATCTTAATGTATCTTTCATTTAATCGTTATAAGCAATCAGGTATTAAAATTGATGGAATGATAGATTGGTTTGAAAACCAGACTGTTGATCGAGGGTTGTATTTAGGTATGAGGAAATATTTTCCAGATACATACATCAAAGGTTATTTGGGTTTTGTACCTGAAGAGTATTATGTTGGAATATTTCCAGCTAAATATGAGAATGAAGCACATGTGCTTCCCGATGAGTTATTAGTAGTGGGCAATAAGTATGTGCATGACATGAAGCGATTCTTTTCTAAAATGAAAGTATATAATGCTCCAGCTTTTCGATTTAAAGATGTTTTAGGTGTCAAGAAAGAAAAATACAGCAAGGATGTTGTTTTGTTAGCATTACCAATGAAGTTAGATGAGGTAAAAAGAATTTTAGCAGCTGTCGTTGATTTAGATATTGATAAGAGTCCTTATAGATGGGTTATAAAGCCTCACCCAGTATCATCGAAAAAAGATATTCAAAAATTAATTCCAAATTCTTTAAGAAGCGCCTTTGAATTTAGCAATCTTCCACTGTCTGAAATTTTTCAAAACACATTTTTAGTAATAACATCAGCATCAAGTTCTGCATTGGAGGCAGCTTTATCTGGGATATATGTTGCAATTATAGGGAATAGATCAGGGCCCACAATTAATCGATTATCAGGCCTTGTTGATAAAAGTTTCTGGTCTATATGTTATACAACGGAAGATTTAGAGTGTTTACTAAAGCGTAGAATAAGAGTAGGTGAGATAGATGCAAGTAAATATTTTAATCCGATAACATTAGAAGGCACCATGCAAATGATGATGTTTGAAAGATGAACAATACTGATGTTAGGAAAATAGAGAGAAAAATTAATCAAAGTAAAATCTTAATATTTGATTTCGATGGTGTGATTGCTGATTCAGTAGAGGTTAAGACTAAGGCATTTGCTGAATTATATGAGTCATACGGTACAGATGTTGTTGAAAAAGTTATTGGGCATCATAGGCTGAATGGGGGTATGTCTCGATTCGATAAGTTTAAGTATTATCATAATAATTTTTTAAATAAAAATATTAATAAAACTGAAATAGATCAGTTGTCAATTAAATTTTCTGAATTGGTTTTTGAAAAGGTTGTATTAGCAAATGAAATTAATTCAGTAGGCGAATTTTTGAATAAGTATTGTGATGGGGAAAGAGTTTGTGTGATAAATTCAGCCACACCACAAGTTGAAATCCAAGAAATTATTAAAGCAAGAGGTATGGCTGAAATATTTACTACCGTACTCGGCTCTCCTTCAACTAAATTGGAAAATATATTAAAGATATTAAATGAATACCACTGCACTGAAGATGATGTGGTTTTTTTTGGAGATGCAGAAAGTGATTTAATGGCTGCAAGTGATGCGGGTGTTTACTTTGTTGGTATTGGTTCTGGCATTAGAAAGTCTATAAATGTAATGGATGTTGATTATCCTTGTATGGAGGATTTTCAAAAAATATTACAAATTTAGTTATATGTACGGTTAAAAAATTGATTTTACTAACAAATAGTTTTTATCCATTATGATATGCCTTTCTTAAATATTTTTACATTTTTATTAACTATTAGTTTAACGACTCTAGTAATACCTTCAATGATACCTAAAATTTCACTTTTAGTATTATTGTTATTGGTTTTTTCAATTGGTATGAATGTGGTAATAAAAAAAAAATTAGAACACGAAAATCATGGCTGGAATCATAACATTCATTACGGCCTAATTAGTGTGCCGATGTTGGCTATTTTTATACTTTGTATTTGGGTGTCGATAAGATTTTTTAATATAAATAATAATGTTTACGCTGATTTTATTTTAATAGCATCACATTTATTTTTTCTATTTTTTATTATGAATACCAAGGATTACATTTTCTTGTATAAGAAATATTACATAATGTTGGTATTTTTTATGGCTTTGTTGGGTTTGATAGCAAATTGTTTAGTTTCTTTTAACATGATCGATATCTCTAACCACTATTATAATATTAGTGAAGCTACAAGAGGGGCATTCACAAGAGATTTAGGTTTAGATGATAGTTACGCATTCCCATATTCACTTGGTCTGATTCTAACTGGATCAGGAAAATTAAATTTATTAGGGTTTGAGTTTTATCGAATAAGTGGCTGGGCTCATGAACCAACAAGTGCGACGCTTTTTATCGCTCCTGCTATTATTTTGCTTTTCCATGGGGAGGTTATTAAGGGGTTGTGTTTAAGATTAGTTATGTTTTCAACAATAACTATTTTTTGGTTTTTTGCTATGTCAGTAGGATCTTTATTAGCTTTTTTAATACTTTACTCAATAGTAGCCTTACTGATTCTATATATAAATTATTTCCCAGTTAAACTATCTGTTTTTTTATCTAGTTTAATTTTGATCTGTATATTAGTGGCTCCAATTATTTTGGAGCCACTAATTAACTCATCCATATTTACTACTAAGTTTGATTTAGAATCAGAATCGCTGCAAAAAAGTTTTTCAATGCTCACCTGGTTTATTCCTGACGATACGAAAACTGTATCTTATTACTTTTCAAACTTGATGATGTGGATGATTATTTCTCTTTTTACTGTAGTAGCGATTGGTAAACTAATCGACTGTAGTGGGGAATTATTTCCTAATCCTTATGCCTTAATTTTATTGTATATTATTATCCATTCAATGAAGGGTTCTCAAGCAACTGTGTTTTATCTATTTTTTACATTTTTTTGGTTTTACATGACCTATTTTTCAAATGATAATAAGTTTTATGATGTTGACAAAACTGCTAAGGGTGAGTGATGAATAACAAATTAGATGAAAGAGACTTCGTAGGTTTCTTGAGTATACTGTATATTAAAAGGAGAATATTTTATATTATTTTTATTTTGATGATGTCAATGGCTGTTATTCTGAACACTTATTACAATAAGGCATATCAGTTCACTATTGAATTAAAAACACCGTATACACTTTTTTATGCTGAAGTAAGTAATTATTTTAACTTTCTTGATGATGTTAAATCAAGACTATACGAGAATACATCTAACTTAAATATTAATAATTCAGATAATGAAAGATCGATTGGCGCTACTATGTCAGCGCAGTCTTCATTTAATATGATTTATGATTTAACGTTTGATACGGATAATATTAAAAATATTGCTGACCAGTATGTTAAATCACCTCATTATGATGGTGTGCACACATCTAAAGATTTAATACCTATGATAGATGCTGCTATTTCGATCAAGGTATTACCTGGAGATAAGAGTCTCCTACTTACCATAACTAGTAATAATGAAGGGTTAGTTGAGTTCTTACATGATATGCTACCTTCTTTTCTGAATGGTATTGTTAGAAATACTTATAAAGAATATATTAATGTTTTTGAACAGGCTAAAATCGATGAGGTTCAGTTTATTAGTGGTTCCCGCCAAGATAATATTTATACACAGTTAACTTTTATTAACGAACAGATCGAGGAAGTTAATAGTATAGGTTTTTCCAATAAAGAAGCGTTGTCAATGGATTCTAATATTGAATTGAATTTGTTACTCCAAGAAAAAATAGAGTTGACTGATAAATTGGCTAAATTAAAATCTTACGTGGTTCCACTTAAGGATGATTTGACATCATCAGCCAACTTCTTTCTTATGAAGGTTAATAAGCCTATATTACAAACTAAGATAAACATATTATTTGTTTTTACTTTTTTTGGTTTTATATCATTCATTTTATACCTAGTATTTATTATTGGTTTAGACTTACAAGAACAAGTTCGTGCGAGAATAGAGTCTTCAAACTAGCTTTGTGGTTTAAAGTCTAATTATATTATGCGGAATTTTTTTTGGGTGTATTGAATAGTTGGCTATATCCGGTGCAGTGAAACTAATTATATATATTGGCTACTTCGACTTGAATAAAAGAGTCGAGTTATTTAATAATAGAGCATGCTAACTGTCATTTGACTTTGGGATGCGTCAGACCTTATACAATAATCATGATTCTATTTATGTTGTATTTTAAGAATACCCTTTTTTCTGTGATTACCAAGTTAATAAAAAATGACTAGTAATTCAGTACTTGTAAGCATTATTGTAAATTGTTTTAACGGTGAAAAGTACCTTAAAGAAGCACTTGATTCAATTTATGGACAAACATATGATAATTGGGAAATTATCTTTTGGGATAATGGTTCTATAGATAAAAGTTCTTCAATTGCCAATAGTTATGATGGGCGAGTGAAATATTTCTTTGCCAAAAACACCACACTTTTAGGCGAGGCGAGGTGTTTAGCCTTGAGAGAGGCCAGCGGTGACTATATTGCTTTCCTTGACTGTGATGATATATATCTTCCTGATAAAATTCAAATTCAAATGGCTGCTATGCAAGAGGTTAATGCTGTCTGTAGTTATGGAGGGTGGATAAAAATCGACTCCAATGGTAATGAATTAGCTAAATATATAATGCCCGACAAATATGGTGATGAGTTTGAGTCATTACTATCAAAATATATCGTTAATTTCCAAACATTAATGATTAAAACTAGTTTCTTGAAACAAGAAAATATTAATTTTGATACTAATTTAAAATTTTCCACTGATCACAATTTAGTTTTAAGAATGGCATATGTTTATCCTATGTTATCTATTGGTGATTTATTGGTGAAATATAGGGTTCATGGTGATTCATTATCTAACAATAGAAAAGTGGATAAAATGAATGATTTTGACTACACAGTCAGTTTTTTTGAAAAATTAGGAGCACAAACAAAATACAATAATTTTAAATATTTTACATCAAAATCTAGATTTAAAATGTTGATACAGGATGCATTTGATAATAAAAATTATATGTATTTTCTGCAAATTATTATTAAGTATTTATTGTTTATGGTCAGATATTTTTTCAAGAAAAATACCAGTAGTAATTTTTGACTTATGTGTGGAATTCTTGGATATGCTTCTTGCAATCATCGTATTGATAAGATTAAATTAGTCCACGATATAAATTCGCTCTCACATCGTGGCCCTGATGATTCCGGTGAATGGACTTCGAGTGACGGAAAGGTTGGTTTTGCTCATATGAGGTTGTCTATTGTTGATCTTAGTAGTCATGGTCAACAGCCAATGTTAGATATAACCGGTCGTTTTGCAATTATTTTTAATGGTGAGATTTATAATTATCAAAAATTATTCGAAATTCTTTCAAAAGATTATAAGTTTAATTCAAGATCAGATACTGAAGTAATTCTTGCCGCATATACCAAGTGGGGGATGGAATGTGTTTCACATCTAGATGGTATGTTTGCCTTTGCAATTTATGATTCTTTAAACAAATTAATATTTATTACACGAGATAGGGCTGGTGAAAAGCCTTTATATTATCAATACCGTGATGGAACATTCAGCTTTGCATCAGAATTAAAAGCACTATTAAAGGATAAAAAAATTGAGGCTGTAATTAATAAAGAGTCATTAGATTGTTATCTTGGCATAGGATATGTACCTAAAGACCGTTGTATTCTTAAAGGTTTTAATAAATTGCCCGCTGCTCATTCTTTGTCATTTAATTTAAAGAATAGTAATTTAAAGGTATGGAGGTATTGGTGTGTTCCAGAGGTTCCTCAGCCTGTGAGTGTTAATAAGACTCACACAAAAGATTTAGTTAATGAGTTAGATACTTTACTAGAAGATTCCATATGTCAGCAATTGGTTGCAGATGTACCTGTTGGTATATTGTTGAGCGGCGGTGTTGATTCAAGTTTGATTACTGCAATTGCCTCACGCAATATAGACAAGTTGAAGACATTTACGGTACGTTTTCCTAATAGTGGAAAGTTTGATGAAACACAATATGCACGACTAATTCACAAAAAATTTAATACTGAACACATCGAACTGGATGCATCAATTGTTGAGCCAGATTTGTTAATTAAATTGGCCCGGCAATTTGATGAGCCGATTGTTGATTCGTCGATGATACCTACATTTCTTGTTAGTCAATTAGTACAAAAACATTGTAAAGTTGTCCTTGGTGGTGATGGTGCGGATGAGTTATTTGGAGGTTATGAGCATTATAGTCGTATGCTCATAATGGAAAAATATGCTAAGTTTATTCCAAGTATTGCACGCTCGAGTATTGCTTCTTTAGCAGAGCAATACATACCTAATGGTACAAAAGGAAGGAGTTGGTTTGTTGGTCTTGATTATAATCTAAGTGATGGGGTCCCACTAATTGCTAATTATTTTGATGCGACAACTAGGGTTGGTTTAATGCATAAAAGGTTTGACAATTGGAATGTGGTTGCAGAGGATGTATTTCAAGAAGGTATATCTAAGCAGGGTGGCCTCCTTCAGCGTGCGACAAGAGTGGATTTTCATAATTATTTAGCAGAAGATATTCTTGTTAAGGTCGATAGGGCAAGTATGTTGGCATCTTTAGAGATTAGGGCGCCGTTTCTTGACCGAAAGATTATTGAGTTTGCTTTTGGCAAAGTGCCGTCCTCTTTAAAAGCGACTGATAGTAATAAAAAAATTTTACTGAGAAAATTAGCAGCTCAAATATTGCCTATAGAATTTGATAATAAAAGAAAGCAAGGGTTTTCTGTACCAATAAATGTATGGTTGAAACAGGGGGTTTTTCGAGAGTTTTTTAATGATGTGCTATTGGATTCTAAATGTGTTTTTGATAAAAAGACAATAATTGATTTGTTTATAGGTCTTGATAGAGGGAGAAACAATGGAGAGCGTTTATTTGCTTTACTCATGTTTGAACTTTGGAGGCGTGAGTATAAAGCCTGTTTTTAACTAAATACTTAGTTATATATGAAAAAAGAATTATTAGACGTTCTGGTATGCCCCAAGACGCATCAGAAATTACATATTGAGCAAGAAGCTTTGGACGGTTCAGAAATAGTAAGTGGATATCTAGTTAGTTCGGATTTGAATCATAGGTACAAAGTTATTAAAGGGGTACCTCGTTTTGTCGATTCAGAGAACTATTCTGATAATTTTGGTATGCAGTGGAATATGTACAGTAAAACGCAGCTTGATAGCTATTCTGGACAATCTATATCAGCAGATAGATTTTGGAATGCTACTGGCTGGGACAAAGATTCATTAAAAGATAAATGGGTGTTAGATGTAGGCTGCGGATCGGGTAGGTTTACAGAAATAGCACTTAGTTCTGGCGCCAAGGTTATTGCACTGGATTATTCAAATGCTGTAGATGCTTGTTATGAAAACTTTAAAGGTAACGCTAATTTTCATGTGATTCAGGGAGATATCTATGAATTGCCGTTTGATATAGAGTTTTTTTCTTTTATCTATTGTTTAGGTGTTTTACAACATACGCCATACCCTGAAAAGGCTTTTTTATTACTACCCAAAGTCTTGAAAAAGAATGGTAGTCTCTGTGTTGATTTTTATGAAAAATCGTGGAAGAGCGCATTATTACCCAAATATTGGTTAAGACCCATTACTAAACGCCTACCAAGGGTGTTTTTATTTTCAGTGTTAAAAAGAATAGTACCTTTTTTGTTATTGATTAGTCGTATTATTGGATCTGTACCAGTTGTTGGGAGAATAATACATAGAGCTGTTCCTGTTGTTAATTATTACGGTATATACCCATTAAGTAAGCAACAACATTTAGAATGGTCTTTACTGGACACGTTTGATTGGTTAGCACCACAATATGATAATCCACAAACAAGAAATACCGCAAGATTATGGATGGAAAAAGCTAATTTTCATAATATTGAAGTTCTAAAAGCAGGACATCTTGTTGCTCGTGGGGAAAAGTGACATAACAATATGATAATTGGGATAGATGCATCTAACCTGCGCCAAGGTGGCGGCATAACTCATATTGTTGAAATTTTATCTTGTCTAAGATTGGATAAGCATAATGTTTCGAGGGTAGTGATTTGGGGAAGTGAACAAACACTTGATCAAATTGATGAGCGCCCATGGTTGATAAAAATTACGCCAAAAGAGTTAAGCCGTGGTCTGGTCTATCGTTTGATGTGGCAAAAGTTCAAATTATCTCGTAGTGCTATGGATCACAATTGTGATTTAATTTTTTCGCCAGGAGGCAGTGTTTCATGTAATTTTAGTCCTGTTGTAACAATGAGTCGCAACATGCTTCCTTTTGAATGGAACGAAGCCAGGCGTTATGGAGCTTCATGGATAACATTAAGGTTGATATTGTTAAGGTGGCTACAGTCAAAAAGTTTTAATTCTGCGGATGGTGTTATTTTTTTGACTAATTATGCAAAAAAGCAAGTGACTAAAGTGACCGGTGATTTATCAGGGTTATCAACTGTTATCCCACACGGGTTTAATCCTCGTTTTTGTACAGATCCAAAGAAACAATATGATATGACTGAATATGGTTTAGAAAATCCATTTCAAATACTTTATGTTTCGATTATAGACCAGTATAAGCATCAATGGTGTGTAGTTGAGGCTGTTGCTCGATTAAGAAAGGAGGGTTATCCGGTTGTTCTTAATTTAGTCGGTCCATCCTATCCGCCAGCACAAATGCGTTTAACAAAAGCACTACGTAAGTTTGATGTGAATGATGAATGGGTTAAATATCACGGGGAAATTCCTTATTTAGAGTTACACAATATTTATAAACACGCTCAGCTTGGGGTTTTTGCATCCAGTTGTGAAAATATGCCAAATATATTATTAGAAACAATGGCAGCTGGTTTGCCAATTGCTTGCTCGGATAAAGGCCCGATGCCTGACGTATTAGGTCATGCTGGCGTGTATTTTAATCCAGAAACCCCGATTGAAATTTACACCGCTATAAAAGAAATGATTGATAATCCACAATTAAGATTAGAAAAATCACGGGCAAGTTTCCATAGAGCTCAGGAATACTCTTGGGATGTTTGTGCGGTTGAAACATTTTTATTTTTAGAGCAAGTTTTGGCTAACCACCAGAAATCTTTATGTGCGGAATAGTGGGCATATTTGGTGGAGATTTATCCAAAGTTGAAGACGCTAATTCGGCTATTGAGCACAGGGGGCCGGATGATTGCGGCATCTATACAAATCAGTCGTTAAAGGTAGGCCTAGGTCATCGAAGATTGTCCATTCTCGACACCTCATCTTTTGGTCATCAACCAATGTGTAGTAATGACGGTAAAGTTGTTCTTGTATTTAATGGTGAAGTATACAATTACAAAGAGTTGCGTTCTGATCTTAAAAAAAAGGGTTTTGACTTTCAAGGAAAATCAGATACTGAGGTATTATTAAATTTGTATCTCTCAGAAGGCAAAGAATTGTTACCAAAACTCAAGGGTATTTTTGCTTTTGCTATTTGGGATGCTAACTCTGAATCACTTTTTGTAGCACGTGATGCTTTGGGTGTTAAGCCACTATACTATTCCACTAAAGATAATGTATTTGCTTTTGCCAGTGAAATTAAGGCGTTATTAAAGCTAACACCAGATCATAAAGAGTTAGACGCTGAGTCTATTAATCGTTATCTTTCTTTTTTGTGGTGTCCCGGGGATGGCACGCCATTAAATTCTGTGAAAAAACTATTACCAGGTGAAGCAATTATTGTAAATAAGGGCCGTATTACAGATAAATGGCTGTGGTATAAATTGCCAATATTTAACAAAGTTAAAAAGGGTCTCAATAAAGAACAAGCTATTTCTGGTGTTACTGATCACTTAAGACAAGCAGTTCATCGGCAAATGGTTGCTGATGTGCCTTTAGGGGCATTTCTTTCTGGCGGTCTAGATTCAAGTGCGGTTGTTGCATTTGCAAAAGAGGTGAACCCAGATATCAGATGCTTCTCAATTGAAACCAAAGGCAAGCAAGATAAGGGCGTTATTGATGATTTACCTTATGCGAAACGAGTAGCTAAGCACTTAAATGTTTCATTAGAGGTGGTTTCTATTGACTCACATAAGATGGCAAGTGATCTTGAATCTATGGTTGCTCAGCTTGATGAGCCTTTAGCTGACCCTGCTGCTCTTAATGTATTATATATTAGCCAACTGGCTCGAGAGCAGGGTATCAAGGTACTTCTTTCTGGGGCTGGAGGCGATGATTTATTTACCGGGTATAGGCGTCATTATGCGATTCAATTAGAACGTACTTGGAGCTCGTTGCCAACAAGTATTCGCACAGGTTTGGAAAAGGTTACTAAAGGTTTAAATGTAAATGATCCTATTCAGCGCCGAATAATAAAAATGTTTAACGGCGCTGGACTTGACAGCAGGGATAGGCTGATAAATTATTTTCGTTGGTCAAATGACACTGTTTTACAGTCACTTTACTCACCTGCATTTCGTCAGCAACTGGCGGGTAGTAATTCAGGTCAAGTGATGCAAGATTTTTTAGAGCCAATTTATACAAGTACTTCATCTCTAGATCAAATGCTCGCTTTAGAACAACGCTTTTTTCTTGCAGATCATAATTTAAATTACACCGATAAAATGTCTATGGCTGCCGGTGTAGAAGTCAGGGTTCCTTTTCTTGATTTAGATTTGGTTCATTTTGCTGCACAAATACCTAATAAATTTAAACAAAGAGGTAGTGTTGGTAAGTGGGTGTTGAAGAAAGCGATGGAACCCTATTTACCTAAAGAAGTGATATACCGTCCTAAAACAGGTTTTGGTGCGCCATTAAGAACATGGATGAAGCATGATTTGCGGGAATTATTAGGTGATTTGTTGTCTATTGAGAGCTTGAATAAACGCGGCTTATTTTCAGCACAAGCGGTGCAACAACTTATCCTGGATAATGATAATGATAAAATCGATGCAAGCTATACACTACTGTCACTGCTTTGCATAGAAATTTGGTGTCGTGCCTATATTGATAAGTATTAAAATGAACTATCTTCCTACCCGATCTAATAAGGCTTTACATTGAAACAAATTTTACAAAACCTCTCTAATGGTGAAACATCAGTTGTTGATGTGCCATGTCCAAATAATACAAAATCAAATGTATTGATAGCCACCAGAAATACAGTGGTTTCAGCTGGAACTGAGCGCATGATGGTAGATTTCGGCAAGGCAAACTACATTGATAAAGCTCGGCAGCAACCTGATAAAGTAAAAATGGTACTGAATAAGATGGCGACTGATGGTCTTATGGTGACTATCGATGCAGTCCGTTCTAAGTTGGATCAGCCTTTACCGCTAGGCTATTGTAATGCCGGTGTGGTCTTAGAAAGTGATGTTGATAGCTTGAAGGCTGGCGATAGAGTAGTTTCTAATGGCAATCATGCTGAAGTTGTCCGCGTACCAAAGAATCTTTGTGTAAAAATCCCTGATATTGTTGACGATGAATCTGCAGCATTTACTGTTCTAGGTGCCATCGGATTACAAGGGATTCGTCTTATACAACCAACTATTGGTGAATGCTTTGTTGTTACGGGTCTTGGTTTAATTGGGTTAATGTGCGTGCAAATGTTGCGTGCAAATGGCTGTAGGGTGTTGGGTGTTGATTTTGATTCTAAAAAGTGTGAGCTTGCACAACAGTTTGGTGCTGAAACGATTGATTTATCAAAGGGTGAAAACCCTGTTGTTATTGCCCAAGGATTTTCAAGGGGTCGTGGGGTTGATGGTGTTTTGATTACTGCAGCCACTAAATCTGATGAAGTGATGCATGAAGCAGCTGAAATGTGTCGCAAACGCGGCCGTATTGTTTTAGTAGGTGTTGTGGGTTTGAATTTACGCCGAGATGACTTCTTTAAGAAAGAAATTTCTTTTCAAGTGTCTTCATCTTATGGGCCGGGACGTTATGATCCAATTTATGAGGAGGATGGTCACGATTATCCATTAGGTTTTGTTCGGTGGACGGAACAACGTAATTTTGAGGCAGTGTTAGATATGATGGCCTCAGGGACACTCAATGTGAAACCATTAATTACGCATCGATTTGACATTGAAAGTGCCGTTGAGGCCTATGAATTATTGAATTCTCCTTCAGCATTGGGAATCTTATTGAAGTACCCAATAATTGAGGAAAGTGAACTTCGTAATTCAGTAGTGCATCTGGATAAAAGTCCATCGACTGTTTCTATACCTATTAATCCAGTAGTCGCTTTTATTGGCGCAGGTAACTACGCTTCACGTACATTGTTACCTGCATTTATGGCAGCGGGTGTTCAGTCGGAGGCAGTGGTAACGAGCAGAGGGGTGAATGCTATTCATCATGGAGGTAAGTCAGGTTTTAAGGTTGCTAGCACTAGTTTGGATTTTATATGGGAGAGTGCTGTAATTAATTTAGTAGTTATAGTGACTCGCCATGATAGCCATGCTATTCATGTACTGTCGGCGCTGGAGTCGGGTAAGAATGTTTTTGTCGAGAAGCCACTTGCCTTGACATTAGAGGACCTAGCCGCCATTGATACAATGTTTGTACGTAAAAATAAAACAGTTACTGAGCCGTTACGATTAATGATCGGTTTTAATCGGCGTTTTGCTCCTCATGTCGTAAAGATGAAATCTTTATTGGAAACTAGAAGGGCGCCTAAAACGGTTGTGATGACCATTAATGCGGGTGAAATCCCCGTTGATCACTGGACGCAAGATCTTAAGGTTGGTGGAGGACGAATTGTAGGAGAAGGCTGCCATTTTATTGATTTGATGCGTTTTTTAATTGGACACTCAATTACGGGTTTTCAGGCGATGAAAATTAGCAGTGCTTCTGGTCTTGAGGTTACAGAGGATAAAGCTTCAATTACCCTTTCTTTTTCTGATGGTTCTTTGGGAACGATTCACTATTTCGCTAATGGGGGTAAAACATTCCCTAAAGAACGTATTGAGGTGTTCTGTGAGAATGCAGTGTTGCAAATGGATAATTACAGGGTATTGAAGGGTTTCGGTTGGCCTGAGTTTAGAAGCATGAGATTACTCAAACAGGATAAAGGTCAAAAAGCCTGTGTAAAAGCATTTGTAGATGCAATTCGTGACGGTAAGGATTCACCTATACCGTATGAGGAGGTTATGGAAAGTTCTCGAATCGCGATTAAAGTGGCAGAGTCTTTGAAAAAAAGCTCGTAGGGTTAGCTAATGACCTCATTTATTGATAAAGGTTTACGGTACTGGAATACGCTTCGTTATTTGAGGTTGGTCCAAATTACTGCGCGAATTAAGTATAAATTGAAAAAAACTAGGGTTGATTTGTCGGGCTTTCATGGGACGAAGGTTGTTAGTAATGGGTGGACTCAACCAGCTAAACGCCTTTGTCGGATGATTAATAAAAACGAGTTCTGTTTTCTTAATGAACGTCATACAGTTGTCAGTAAGAAGGATTGGAATAATGAGCAGTGTTCAAAACTATGGCTCTATAATTTACATTATTTTGATGATTTAGTGGCTGCTGATGCCGTTCAGCGTAGAGATTGGCATCGTAGTTTGATTCACTGTTGGATTCATGATAACCCTCCTGCAGAAGGGAATGGTTGGGAGCCTTACCCCTGTTCATTACGAATTGTAAATTGGATTAAGTGGTCCCTTGCAGGGAATGTTTTGGAAGATGATTGGTGTTATTCGCTCGTAGTTCAGATTCGTTATCTTACACAAAACCTAGAAACCCACTTATTGGGAAATCATCTTTTTTCTAATGCTAAAGCGTTAATATTTGCAGGGCTTTTTTTTCAAGGAGATGAAGCTCATAATTGGTATGAAACGGGTAAACGGATCATTGAAAGAGAATTGTTGGAACAGGTTCTAGCAGATGGGGGTCATTTTGAACTTTCAACGATGTACCATGCGCTTTTTTTAGAAGATTTATTGGATTTGATTAATGTGCACCGTACGTTCGGTTTTAAGTCATTACTAGGAGTAGAGGATGTCATCCCTAAGGTGATATTGTGGCTTGCAACTATGTGTCATCCGGATGGTGAGATAAGTTTTTTTAATGATGCCGCGTTAGGTGTAACAGCACCTGTTAGCGAGTTGTATAATTATGCAGAGCGATTGGGGTTTAGGGTAGATAATAGTTTTTCCAAATTAATTGATTTAAGCGATAGTGGTTATTCAAGAGTATCTTTAAGTAATGCTGTATTGCTGATCGATAGAGCTTCAGTAGGACCAAAATACCTGCCTGGGCATGCCCATGCCGATACATTGAGCTTTGAATTGTCAATTTTTCATCAGCGAGTCATTGTTAACTCTGGAACTTCTGTTTATGGAACTGGAGCGGAACGTCATCGTCAGCGCGGGACGGCAGCACATTCAACAGTTGTTATTGATGGGGAGAACTCCAGCGAAGTTTGGAGTGGGTTTAGGGTTGCACGACGAGCCAGTGTTTCTGAGCTCGAATCAGTGGAGAGCAGTAGCTATATTTCATTGTCGGCTTGTCATGATGGCTATAATCGGTTACGAGGACGGCCAGTACACTGTAGGGAGTGGCGTGTTTCTGAAGGTGCTTTAGAAATTCAAGATTGGATCTCCGGGGGCGGTACACATAATATTGTGGTTGGGTTTCCTTTGCATCCTGATGTTGAGATTACTAGTTTAACAACCAATAAAGTTGTTCTTGTGGTTGCTCAAAAGCAAGTGAATATTACTTGGTTGGGTTTAGGTGCTCTTGAGCAGGAGCAAAGCACATATCACCCCAAGTTTGGATATTCTATTGATAATAATAAACTGGTGTATAAAATGAACGCTCAGTTACCCGCTAAGATTATTACGAGGATTTATTGGTGAAGAAGGTACTTATTGTTTTTGGAACCAGGCCTGAGGCTATTAAAATGGCACCGGTTATTTTGGAATTAAAAAAAACATTAAATGTGCGGGTATGCGTCACTGGTCAGCACCGTGAAATGTTAGATCAGGTGCTAAGTTTATTTGATATTTCACCCGATTATGATTTGGATATTATGAAATCAGGGCAGGATTTGTTTGATGTAACTGTCAAGGTATTAAATGGAATGAAACAAGTTTTAATAAAAGATAAGCCCGATATAGTTTTAGTGCATGGAGATACAACAACAACTATGGCGGCCTCATTGGCTGCTTTTTATCAACAGATACCTGTTGGGCATGTTGAGGCAGGGCTTCGAACATTTGATCTCGGTTCACCTTTTCCTGAGGAGTTGAATAGACAAGTAACGGGGCGTATAGCAAGTTATCATTTTGTACCAACTAAACAAGCTAAGCAGAATTTGCTAGGTGAAGGGGTGGCCGATAAAAAAATTATTGTTACCGGTAATACGGTCATTGATGCTTTGCTTTCAGTTGCCAGTAAAGTACGTGAAACACCCTATACAAAACAATTAATAGAGCAATTGCCTTTTTTGGTTCAGGACAGTAGCAGAATGGTACTTGTGACAGGTCATCGTCGTGAGAACTTTGGGCAAGGCTTTGAAGTAATTTGCCAGGCGCTGATTGAGCTAGCTGAGAGACATACTGAAGTACATTTTGTTTATGCGGTTCACCTTAATCCTAATGTCAGTGTACCCGTGAATCGTATATTATCCAATGTTGAAAATATCTACCTGATTGAGCCACAAGAGTATTTATCTTTTGTGAAGTTAATGGATGCTTCTTTTCTTATTTTGACTGATAGTGGCGGTATTCAAGAAGAGGCGCCGAGCCTTGGTATTCCAGTGCTTGTGATGCGTGATACTACTGAACGACCTGAAGCCGTAGATGCTGGAACAGCAATATTAGTAGGGGCTAATAAAAGGAGAATTGTTAAGGAAGTTAGCAAGCTTCTTAATAGTAAAGAGGCTTATGCTAAGGTGGTAAAAGCACATAATCCTTATGGCGATGGAGATGCTAGCGCGAGAATTCGTCAAGTTATTGAGGAGTTAGAGTTGTGACTATATGTGTAATTGGTTTAGGTTATATTGGATTGCCTACTGCAGCAATTTTAGCTTCTTATGGACATGATGTGATAGGTGTGGATTGTAATCAGAGTGTTGTCGATACTGTTAATCGAGGCGCTATTCATATTGTAGAGCCTGAGTTAGAGTCTTTAGTTAGAGTTGGAGTCGAATCTAAATGCTTGCGTGCACTGCAGAATCCAGAGAATGCAGATGTATTTATAATTGCTGTTCCGACGCCTTTCAAAGAAAACAATAAGCCTAATTTATCCTATATTGAGTCTGCAGCTAAGTCCATTGCGCCTGTTTTAGAAAAAGGGAATGTTGTTATTTTAGAGTCAACTGTTCCTGTTGGGGCAACGGAAAAATTAGTAGAATGGCTTCAGTCAGAGCGTCCCGACTTGGTTTTCCCAAAAAGCATTAGCGACAACTATGATGCTGATATAGCAATAGCCTATTGTCCGGAACGGGTACTGCCGGGATATGTTGTCAGTGAATTAGTAAGAAATGATCGTATTATTGGAGGGGTGACTGTTCAATGTGCAGAACATGCTAGAGATTTCTATAGATCCTTTGTACAAGGAGAATGTTGGGTTACAAATAGTCGTACTGCAGAATTATGTAAATTAGTAGAAAATTCCTATCGCGATGTCAATATCGCATTTGCTAATGAGCTTTCTTTAATCGCTGATAAATTGAATGTTAATGTCTGGGAAGTGATCAAGCTGGCTAATCATCACCCAAGAGTAAATATTTTGCAACCTGGTCCTGGTGTGGGAGGGCATTGTATTGCGGTTGACCCCTGGTTTATTGTGGACTCAGCACCGAATGAATCTAAGCTCATTCGTATGGCTAGATTGGTTAATGATGAAAAGCCAGAGTTTGTGTTAGAAAAAATTAGTCGAGCAGTTTTGAATACAGGTAAAGAAATAGCTTCTCTTAATATCGCATGCTTGGGGTTAGCCTTTAAACCCAATATTGATGATTTACGCGGCAGCCCTGCTTTAGGAATTGCCAGAAGGATTGGGTCGATGGGTTTTAATAAGCAGTTTTTGGTTGAGCCAAATATTAATGTAGTGCCGGATTTTTTTGATGTAGAGAATATCGAATTGATGGATGCAGAACAAGCTATAGTTAAGGCCGATATCGTTGTTTTACTCGTTGATCATACAGAATTTAAGATGATAGATTTGAGTGTGCTTTCTGGAAAGCAAGTGGTAGATACGCGTGGGATTTGGGAGCATTTATGAAGATAGTTTTTTTGACGTCTCATTACCCCCCGGATCTTGGAGCAGGTGCTTTTCGTTCGGTTGCATTAGTTCAAGCCCTTTCCCGTAAACTTACTTTAGAGGACGAGATTCATGTTGTTACGACTTATCCTCACCGATATGCAAGTCATGAGGTTACTGCAATGGGTAATGAGGGATCTTTTGAAAATGTTTACATCCACCGGATCCAGCTAACAAACCATCAGAATGGGATGGCTGATCAGGTTCGTGCATTTACGGGTTTTTTTTGTAAGGCACTCCGTTATTGTTATAAGATTAAACCCACATTTATAGTTGGGACTACATCACGATTAGGCTCTGGGATACTAACGTGGTTCGCCTCAATTCTTGTAGGGTGTAGATATTTTATTGATGTTCGGGACATATTTTCAGAAACATTGGAAGATGTTATTTCCTTAAAGAGGCGTTGGCTGGGTCGACCATTGGGTATGATTTTTTCATCAATTGAAAAGTTTATTTTTTTGCGCGCTAGCGGTATAAATGTGGTATCAAAGGGTTTTCCAGATTATTATTTAAAGCAGGGTCTGGATGTTTCTGAGTGGTCATTCTTTCCGAATGGTGTTGATCGAGAATTTATAAATTATAACTCGATGCCAATAAAAAAAGAGTTAGGACCGAAAACAGTACTTTATGCAGGTAATATTGGCGATGGTCAAGGGCTAGAAATAATTTTACCTTATGTTGCCGAGCAAGTAGACGGAGATTTTAAATTTCGAATCATTGGTGATGGTGGAACAAGAAATTTGTTAGAAAATAAAATCATTGAATTAGGTATTGATAATATTGAGCTGCTAGCTCCAGTTGGAAGGGAGCAGTTATGCCGCTATTATGACCAAGCTGATATTCTTTTTCTGCACCTTAATGACCTGCCAGCATTTGATCGAGTACTGCCCTCAAAAATATTTGAATATGGAGCATTAGGAAAGCCTATTGTTGCTGGTATAAGTGGTTATTCAGCTAAATTCATTAAAGATAATTTACCTCAGGCTAGTGTTTTTTATCCTGGGAATATAGACGATTGTTTATTATCTCTTCAGCGTGCTGAGCAATGTGATGTTAGATCTAGTGATGTTGAACGATTTGTTGATGAATTTTCGCGTGAAGTAATTATGGAAAATATGGCTAATCATATTGTTTCGAAAGTTCCAGATAATGCATGAAAATTATATTTCTTCTCTGAGTCTTCTACTTATAACCACCTGTGTTTTTAGTGAGTTATAACTTAGTGCATTCGCTAGACTGACACTCTTTTTGACTGACCGTAAACCTGTATCCTACGAGAAGGGATGAGTAATTTTTGTTCTTTATTTTGTGCATCTTTAACTCGACAGTTTGGTTTGTAATGTTGAGTCAATCTAGAGTTTAAGTAAAGGTAATGGTGCTTTTTTAGGGTTGGCTAAGTAAGTATTTTTTATTGTAGGAGTATATATTGTAATGATTGACAAGCCAGCATTTTTGCCTTCTTATGTGCGCTGGCATGCAGTGCAAGATTCAGATCAATTAGCGGTTGAAGTCAGTTGCCATTTGACGAAAATATTGTCTCGATCTTTACTTAATCAGTCACGGGTTTCTCTTGCAGTTTCAGGTGGGCGTAGTCCTATTGCTACTTTTGAGAGGTTATCAGTTTCACAAATAAAGTGGTCTAATATTGACATTACCTTAGTAGATGAACGTTGGGTAGATAAAAATCATGAGGATAGTAATGAGGGCTTAGTTCGACATTATTTATTAAAAAATGCTGCAGAAAAAGCAAAATTCATTGGATTAAAAAATGAATCTTTGACCGCTAAAGACGGGCAAGTGGATTGTCACCTTGCTTTGCAACAATTAGTGCAACCATTTGAGGTCGTATTGTTAGGGATGGGGTTAGATGGGCATACTGCATCATTGTTCCCTGATTGCCCAGAGTTGACAATGGCAATGGATAGCACTCAATCATTGAGGTGCTTGGCAACTACGCCTAAAAGTGCCAATCATGAACGGATGACATTGAGCTACAATGCAATTATGGAGGCAAAGCATCGTGTATTACATCTGAAAGGTACTAGCAAGTTGGCAATATTAGAACAGGCGATGAGCTTGGGTGACCCTATGGTAATGCCTATTTGTGCGTTTTTACAACATCCTATAACTCTGTTTTGGAGTCCGTCATAATATTTAACTTTAATGATAGTGAATTTTTAATTAGTTTATTAAATCGATTGAGTACCTTGCTATTTATGTATTATATGGGGGCTTACTCGTAGCAGTTATCTTACAGAGATAATTATGCGCGATGATTCTAAGATTTATTTATTAGGGCTGTCGGGATGGCATTACCAGCACTGTTTATGATAATTATGAGGGCAGAATATTATTTATTAGAGCACTTTACGACTTATTTGTTTGTCATTTTTGGTACCCAACTATACAGGGAGGACTTTTGAAGATTGCAATTGTAGGGATGGGTTATGTCGGGCTATCTAATGGCATCTTGCTCGCTCAACATAATGAAGTCGTAGCACTGGATGTGTTACCTGAAAAAGTTGAGCTTCTAAATCAAAAAAAATCACCGATTGAAGATGCTGAAGTTGATGATTTCTTACAAAATAAGAAACTGAGTTTCAAAGCGACGCTGAATAGAGAAGAGGCTTATCAAGATGCTGATTATGTGATCATTTCAACGCCAACGGACTACGATCCTGAGGCTAATTACTTTGACACCCATCTCATTGAAGTGGTTATTAAAGATGTCATGGCTATTAATCCAGATGCGGTGATGGTAATTAAGTCAACGGTTCCGGTGGGTTATACAGCTAATATTAGTAAGCAATTCCAATCTAAAAATATATTCTTCTCCCCGGAATTCTTGCGTGAAGGAAAAGCACTTTATGACAATCTTTACCCCTCAAGGATTATTGTGGGCGAGCGCTCAAAGCGGGCAGAGGTGTTTGCCGGTCTTTTAATGCAAGGGGCGGTTAAGGAAGATGTTGATATTCTTTTTACTGATTCGACTGAAGCTGAAGCCGTGAAGCTTTTTTCCAATACTTATCTAGCTATGCGGGTTGCCTATTTTAATGAGTTGGATACCTTCGCACAGGTTAGAAACCTTAATACCCAGCAGATTATCGAGGGCGTCTGTCTCGATCCTCGGATAGGGATGCATTACAACAATCCTTCCTTTGGTTATGGGGGTTACTGTCTGCCTAAAGATACCAAACAATTACGAGCCAACTACAAGGAAGTCCCAGGCAACCTTATACATGCCATTGTGGATTCAAATACGACACGAAAAGATTTTATTGCCGATTCCATTTTAAAACGAAACCCTAAAGTGGTGGGGATTTATCGGCTAGTTATGAAAGCAGGCTCTGATAATATCAGAAGTTCATCAATTCAAGGTGTTATGAAGCGTATTAAAGCTAAAGGGGTGAAGGTGGTAGTGTATGAGCCGGTGATTCAAGAAGATGAATTCTTTAGCTCGGAAGTGATTAGCGATTTAGATGCATTTTTAAAATTATCCGATGTGATTGTTGCCAATAGGAATACGAATGATTTGCTGGATGTTCAAGAAAAAGTTTTTACGCGTGATTTTAATGGATGTGATTGAATGAAAATATTAGTTACCGGTACAGCGGGTTTTATTGGTAGTCATTTAGCCGATAAACTATTGGCTAGGGGAGATGAAATAGTGGGTCTTGATTGTATCAATGACTACTATGATATGAACGTCAAGTATGGGCGCTTAGCACGAGCAGGCATCACAAAAGACAAGATTGAATACAATGAAATAATTCAATCTAAAAGCCAGACAAATTACAAATTCATCAAGCTCAAATTGGAAGACAAAGAAAAGTTGATGGCTTTGTTTAAAGAACAAAAGTTTGATGCAGTCTGTAATCTGGCTGCGCAAGCTGGGGTTAGGTATTCATTAACAAACCCCGATGCCTATATGGATTCCAATATCATTGGTTTTATGAATATCTTGGAGGCTTGCCGACATAATGATGTGAAGAACTTATGTTACGCTTCATCTTCATCTGTTTACGGGCTTAACGAAGAGTTACCTTTTAGCACTGAACATAATGTAGATCACCCCATATCATTGTATGCAGCCTCAAAAAAATCAAATGAACTCATGGCGCATACATACTCACATTTATTTGATATTTCCACGACTGGTTTGCGGTTTTTCACTGTTTATGGCCCATGGGGAAGGCCTGATATGGCATTATTCTTATTTGTCAAAGCCGCTTTAGAAGGTAAAACCATTGACGTCTTTAACAATGGGAACATGCTAAGAGATTTCACTTATATAGATGACATCGTCGAAGGCGTTATTCGCGTGATTGATAACCCAGCTAAAAAAGACCCTAATTGGAATGGGATAAATGGCAAAGTATCAACTTCATCGGCGCCTTATAAAATATACAACATAGGCAATAATAATCCCGTAAAACTTATGGATTTTATTGCCGCCATTGAAAA
>ENA-OSET01001661-OSET01001661.1-sediment-metagenome-genome-assembly--contig:-NODE-1661-length-22856-cov-48.582730_pt1 | contig 22856 bp, 17 predicted proteins | sample MGYA00237882_ERZ534229 | MGnify/ENA primary metagenome ERZ534229 (study PRJEB26408, sample SAMN06266212) | sediment metagenome | isolation source: Hudson Canyon methane seep mesocosm | place... | reverse complement strand
GCCATTAGGTAAGTCGCTTCAGCGTTACCAAAACCAGCATCGATATCAGCAACTATTGGCACAACGTGAGTTACGTGGTTATCAATTTGATCTTGAATATCAGCAGCTTTAGCTGAATCGCCAGCTTCATTAGCAGCGTCTAGTGCACGGAAAAGGCCGCCTAGTTCACGTGCGTCAGCTTGACGTAGGAATGTGTATAGCTCTTCAACCAAAGATGCAACAGAAGTTTTCTCATGCATTGACTGATCAGGAAGTGGACCAAAATCAGAACGTAGCGCAGCTACCATCCAACCAGAAAGGTACAAGTAACGACGATCAGTTTGTCCATTAAAGTGCTTCTTGATCGAGATCATTTTTTGTTGGCCAACAAAACCGTGCCAGCAGCCTAGAGACTGTGTGTACTTAGTCTTGTCTTTATCAAATTCAGCCATGTCAGCGTTCATGATATCAGCAGTATATTGCGCTATATCAAGACCTGTCTTGAATTTGTTTTGAGCACGCATGCGAGCAATTGATTCTGGATTGATTGCTGCCCAGCTGTCGCCTTTTGCTTCTATTACTGATGAAAGTTCTTTAATACTGTCTTGGTAAACTGACATTTATTTGTCCTTTATTTATCTATAAGGGAGATGTTTCTTTTACAATTTCACGTGTTTACTACGTATTACAACTTTATAAAAGGAACGAGTTTTAATTTCGGAGTGAAGTCTAATGAATTAAAGATAATAAATAAAATATATTGATATTATATTGGGTATACATAACATGAATACCATAAAATTCAACTTACAACAAAACAAAATAAGTTGTTTAAATTCAGTAGAATACAATCTTATTCTAGAAATACACTAAGCATTAAGATTTATTTTTGATACAAAATGATACTTAGTGTGACAAAAAATAATGGCCTTTGGTGAAATATAAACGTCATTTATTCGTTCCCAGTGGATGAGTCCGAACAAGTATCAGGGAGGTCTGGTCAGTAAATACTGTTATATTGATGCAAAAAAGACCTTATTACGCAGCTTTATCTTCCAGCTTCTTCCCCGCCTGAATACTTTCATCAAAATATACATTTTTAATATTCGGCAATGCTGCAATTTTCCTCATGACGTTTAACCCTTCTACTGCGTAGTTTTCTATCATTTCAGCATCGACTTTATAAGGTTCCCCAACAGACAACCCTAATGTTGCAGGACTTAAACGCCAGCCGTTAGTTATCTCAGAACCGCCAACCAGATTCACGGGTAAAATAACATCGCCAGGCCGTAAATAAGCATCAATAAATCTTGGGTTAACATACTTCATCGTGACATCGCCCTGCTTATTTGTATAAGAGCGAGAGCCTTCAGGGAAAATCAAGAATGGCTCATGCATTAAAGACTTAAATAAATCATAATCAACGCGTTCAAGCTCATCCAGAGCACTATTTAACCGCGCTAGCTCCAGATATTCTGCTAACTCTTCTTGCTCCACTTGCTTTAATTGAGCTGTTACTTGCTTAAATGAAGCTTCATCTGACCGCACCAATTTATTCATAAACTCTGTATACGTCATTTGCTCAATGAGTTTTAAACCCGAATTTGGCATCTTGATTAAAAACTGAGTACGCCGTCCATTTTTTAATAACTCATCAGCCAAACCTTTTTCTTCAACTGTTGAGGTTTTCTGTGAGGGTAAAGTTAAAAATAAATTGCCGACATTACTGGCACCATTTTTTAAAACTATATTTGAGAACATACGCGGCCCAACGACCGTATTGCAATTAGCGGTTAAATTATCGAAGCCTAATTGCCTCAATACACTTCGCACAAAGTAAGGACCTAAATAACCTTCATGATGACCAACAATAAAGATCCGATGACCTGAAGCTTTCAAAACTGAAGCTTGATAAAGAGTTCGCACTACTTGAGAGGAACCAATTGCAAATTTACTATCATGCTCCATTGAAACCCGCTGGCCGTGATCACCTACAAGAATAAGATCTTTAGTATTTTTTCTTTCTAAATAGGTAAAAAATTTATGCCACATGGAGCTATCGGGCAAAACTGGTGAAATAGAACGGTTAAATGAGAAAGGAATAGCTAGAAACCTCTCAAGACCACTCTTGGTAAATTCACTAAAGAAATTGTGTTGTAAAAGCTGATTTTTGCGCTTTTGAAATTTTTTGGCAATATCCGGAAAATGTTTTTTTATATCCAAACCATCTCGTTTTGCAAACGCAATAATATCATCCATCATTTGAACCGCCCTAACATTATGTGGAGCTCGTTTAAATGAATAAAATTTTGCAGTAAAAAAACCAACTATGCCTTTAAAGTTGACTACGTTTAACAAAGAGTGAAGGTAATCTTTTAGACCTTGAGGTGCAGGTATTCTAAGAAAGCTTGCAACAATAAAATCTTTCAGCCTATCAACAAGGCCCGCCACTTTAGCGAATAGAACAAAGAATATATTGGTTGCACGATATACAAGGTTTCGTTCATGGATTGATGCTATTGATTTTTCAAGGCGTTGCTTGTTTTCCTGAAAAAAACGTAAAGCATCCCCCTTGGCAAGCTTAACCTTTTCCTGTTGCCACCACTGAATTGACTCGGTGTTCTGTGGTTTGGTTTTACCTTCTTTTTCAGTCATAGCAAGAGCCTAAATTTAAAAGAGCATGCAGGCTAGCAGATTTCATCTATTGATTCTATACAGAGAGACAGCTTCGTAGCCTATTTATTCATACCTTAAACGAAGAGATCAAGCATTTACTCAATGTATGAAGCATTGATATTTTCACTGGTCTGTTACGTAATTACAGGGCTTCCGACAAAAGCAAAATATCTTTTTAAATCATTAAACATTTTATAATTTCATACAATTACAATAAAGATTTTTTTAGACTTAAAAAACGAATGTATACTCCCATAATCAAGCTTATAAAAATGCAATGACACACACTTAAAACAAGACGCCATTATGACTACTTCTCATACAACACAAGCCGTTGATACACTCATCCATGCCCGTTATGTGATTCCCGTTAATCCAAAAGGAGTCGTATTAGAGCACTACAGTGCAGCGTTGTTGGATAATAAAATTATTTCAATACTACCCACCACAGAAGCGCTTTCACTGTTTACAGCGACAGAGTCCTTTGAACTTAAGCAACACGTCCTTATGCCTGGTTTAATAAATGCCCATGGCCATGCCGCTATGAGCCTTTTTCGCGGACTTGCAGACGATTTGCCTTTAATGGAGTGGCTGAATGACCATATTTGGCCTGCTGAAGGAGAATGGGTTTCTGAAAACTTCGTTAGAGATGGTACAGAACTCGCCATTGCAGAGATGATCAGAAGCGGAACCAGTTGCTTTAGTGATATGTACTTTTTCCCTAATATTGCAGCAAAAACTGCAAACAAAATTGGTATACGTGCTCAATTTTGCTGCCCTGTTCTCGACTTCCCAACTATCTGGGGTACTGGCCCGGATGATTATATTGAAAAGGCATTAAAGTTAAGTGATGAATATAAGAGCAATAGCCTGATAAACATTGGACTTGGTCCACATGCGCCTTATACCGTTTCAGACCAACCATTAGAAAAAATTCGTGACATCGCACTAGAAAGCAATCTACCAATACAAATTCACTTACATGAAACTCAGCACGAAGTGGATGATGCAATTATTCAATCGGGTCAAAGCCCTATTCAACGTTTAAAAAAACTTGGTCTTATCGGACCAGACATTCCACTACAATGTGTTCACATGACAGCGCTGTCTCCACAGGATATCGAAATACTCAGCACCAGTAACGTGCAAATCATTCACTGCCCTGAGTCAAACCTGAAGCTTGCCAGTGGTTTTTGTGAAGCGTCAAAACTACTCGACTCCGGAATTAACGTCGCACTGGGAACTGATGGTGCCGCCAGTAATAATGATTTAGACATGTTTGGTGAAATGCGTACTGCGGCACTCATAGCAAAACCCATTGCAAAAAATGCAGCTGCACTCGATGCAGCAACGGCATTGGAAATGGCGACACTGGGCGGTGCAAAGGCTTTAGGTCTAGATCAAAAAACAGGCTCAATTGAAATTGGCAAGTGCGCAGATTTGATCGCTATCAATTTAGATGCACTGAATAGCCAACCAAGCTTTGATCCTATCTCAGATATTGTATACTCCGTTGCATCGAATCAAGTTAGCCACCACTGGATTAATGGTAAATTATTACTTCAGGATGGCAAACTATTGAATTTAGATGTAAAAAACATTATTTCTAAAGCTCAGCAGTGGGCAGCTAAAATAAAGTCCACTGATACAAGCATTACCAACAAATAGTTTATCAATTCAAGGGCTACAAACTAAACAACATGAATCAAGCTACTCAAAATGTCGATCCTAATGAAATTGCAAAATTTGAAGCCCTTGCCAGCCGTTGGTGGGATAAAGAAAGTGAGTTCAAACCTCTGCATGACATTAATCCATTACGATTAAACTACATTGATGAACGTGCCCGTCTACCGGGAAAACGTGTTCTGGACGTCGGTTGTGGCGGAGGAATTTTGTCTGAAGGATTATGCCAACGGGGTGCACACGTATTAGGCATAGACATGGGCGCAGCCCCTCTAGCTGTTGCAAAGCTACATGGAATAGAAACGGGCGTAAAAATAGACTATCAACAGATTACAGTAGAAGCTTTGGCAGAAGAACAAGCAGGCACATTTGATATTGTTACCTGCTTGGAAATGCTAGAGCATGTGCCTGACCCAGCGTCTATTATTAAAGCCTGCGCAAAATTATTAAAGCCGGGCGGCCAATTATTTCTCTCTACGATCAACCGTAACCCGAAGGCTTACTTATTTGCTGTCGTAGGTGCAGAGCACGTATTAAAAATGCTGCCTAAAGGCACACATGAGTACAAGAAGTTTATCAAACCTTCAGAACTCAGTTCATTTGTGCGTCAGGCTGACCTCGAGTTTAAAGACGTCACAGGAATGGTTTATAACCCTTTATTGAAGGAGTATAAGTTAGCAAGAGATGTTGATGTAAATTACTTGATGCATGCGACCAAAGCAGAGTGAGCCATTTCAAGAACGTAGAAGCAATCCTCTTCGATTTAGATGGTACATTGGTTGACACAGCAACCGACTTTGTCAATGTGCTTAATCTACAACGAAGACAGCACAACTTTGAACCATTAGATTCACAATTAATTCGTGATACCGTCTCAAACGGTGCCCGTGCATTAACCAAGTTAGCTTTTGGCGGCAACCCCGGCGAAGAAGCTTTCGAAAGAAAACGTTTAGAGCTATTAGAACTTTATGCAGCGTGTGCCGGTGATCAAGCGCAGCTATTTGAGGGTATGGATAACGCGTTATGTCATTTCGAAAAACACAATATTCCCTGGGGCATTATTACAAATAAACCAAGACGCTTTACCGAAATACTGCTCGACAAGTTATCGCTGAGTGCTCGTAGCGCCATTACGCTTTGCCCCGATGACGTGACTAAGGCCAAGCCGGACCCTGAATCTCTGTTTCTAGCATGCGATCGTTTGAATTGTACTGCGAAAAACGCCATCTACGTTGGGGATCACGAGCGCGATATCATTGCGGGGAAAGCAGCTAATATGCGTACCGTTGCAGCTCGCTATGGCTATATCCAAGATAAAAATAGTATTTCAAGCTGGAATGCAGACTTTGAAATAGATCACCCTTCTGAATTAATTTCTTTATTTAATACTTCCTTGACCTAAATTTCTCAGTATTTTTCTCGAAATCATCTATGCTTAGAATAAATAAAATTTCTGTTTGATTTATTTTTAGGAGAATACATGGCTGTTGAAACAGCGCTCGTCGTTGATGACTCCAAATCTGCCCGAATTATGCTTAGCCGTATGGTCAAGAAAACAGGGCTGGAAGTCGAAATGGTTGAGTCAGGCGAAGATGCACTAGTACGCCTAGAATCTGGTCCACTTCCTGACGTTATTTTCATGGATCATATGATGCCTGGGATGGATGGTTTACAAACAACCAAAACAATTACATCTAACTCATTAACCGCACATATTCCAATCTTTATGTATACCTCAAAAGAAGGCCCTGAATATGAAGCTGAAGTGAAGGCTTCAGGTGCCTGCGGCATGCTTGGAAAGCCAGCAAAACCTGAACGTCTTTTAGAGGTTATAGCAGAATTAAATGAAACACTAAATGAGCGAAGCACTTTATCTGAAGAACCAGCGAATAAAGAACCAATATCAGAAACTGTACAACCAGCGATAGAAGTCACTGAACCACTACAGGAAGCACCACGACAAACAGAAGAACAAAATACACCTGAACAAATTATCGAACCAGAGGAAGAAGAAATGAGCAAGGAACTGATAGAGGAAGTATCAACACTCATTGTGGCACGCGCCATTGAAGATGCTTTACAGCCTGTTTCAGGTTCGATTCATCGTTTAGAAACCAATATCCATGAAAACCAAAGTGAAATTCGTAAGCTTTCATCCAGGCAGGACCATAATGCCAATCTTGTGTCTCAATCAGTTCTTGATGCGAGCTTGAAACAAACGACAGTCCAACTACAAACACTCATTACAACTGAAGTTAAATCTATCCGTGACCTACTAGAACAACGCACAGAACTTTCACCTGCGACGTTACAACAAATTAAAGATATCGCACTTAAGTCGGGCTCAGATGCAGGCTCTAATATTGCTGAGAAAACGGCCAGTAGCGCTGCAGAAGCAGTGGCTGCTAAAGTTGGCGCTGCGCAGGCTCAAATTCAAGTCATGCAGGACATGGCTCCTGTGATCAAGCAAGCAAAAAATGCAAACATAATTTCAATATTAGCCATACTCACAGCAGGTGCAGCAATCGCGACCGCTTTTTTTATATAACATCCTAAAGGGCTAGGTTTACCCCTGCCCCGTCTCTTCCTTCCTTAATTTACAAGTTCAATCTTTCATTAATATATTGACGGCCGTCACATTATTGACTATTTTAAACACTTATTTTTCTATATATTTTAAGGAATTAGCGAATGGCTAGCTGGCTTCGTTCTTTACGTTTTTCTACTAAATTAATTATTTTAAGTTTGTTACCCACACTCATCACGGTCGTGTTAGGTGAGCGAATTTTAGAAGCAAAATTCAATGAAAGCGCTAAACTCACTTTATTAGAACATAACATAGAGCGCTCACTTTTATTAGACAACATTGCCCATGAGCATGCAGTTGAGCGCGGCCTAAGCGCTGGTTTTTTAGGGAGTAGTGGCCAGAAAGGAAAGAACAAATTAGACGCCCAAAGGTTGAAAGCTGATGAATCCTGGAAAAAATTAGAGCTCTATATTCAAAATTCAGAACATGGACATCAAAATAACTTAACTCAAACTTATCAAACAAAACTAAACTCACTCATGTCATCCAAAAGCAGTGTTCGTCAAAGAGTTGATTCCCTGAACCCTAACAACAATGCATTTAAATATTACTCAGAACTAAATCAACATGTTCTGGATATGATTGAATTAATTGCTCAAGAAATATCATCACCTGAGATATCTCATGACTTTTATACCTACCGTAATCTACTACTAACAAAAGAAAAAGCGGGCCAAATTAGAGGAAAATTAAATGGTGCATTCAAGAATGGCACTTTAGCTCCTGAAACACTTTTTGAAATTCAGGCTTACATCACCGACCAGCAACATTACTTTAGTAAAGCTAAAAACAACACCTCTAAAGAAATTACAAACAGAATAAGCCAAATTATTCAAAACAGTGATTATCAGTCAGTTAAGCAAGTTCAAGATATTCTTATTACTAAAGGTAAAGGTCTTGATGACATCAGCGAAGTGCATAAAACAAATTGGTTTGCCCTTGCGACAAATAATATAAAAAGCTTTAAGAACCTTGCAGACGACACTGAGGCTCAATTTATAACATTATTAAAAGCAAAAATATCAAACACAAACACAACGCTTTATACCGGAATCATTGCACTTCTAATCATGATTACCATCGTTTTTTCTCTCACTTGGTGGCAAATAAAAGATCTAACTAAACGCGTAGCAAGTATTCGCAACCTACTAACCACCGTTTCTAGTGACGGCGATCTGACTATTCGCTCTGAAGATACTGCCACGGATGAAATTGGTACAATTTCATCGACACTCGATGAATTCCTTCATAATATTCAAGGCCTAGTAACAGATATAAAAAGCATCTGTATTGACCTTCAAACCCAATCCGATAGCGTGTCAGATGTTACTGAGAAAAATAAAAATTCAGTAGACTCACAACGAGAACAAACCCAATTATTGGCAAGTGCAATCACTGAAATGTCCGCAAGTTTTTCTGAAGTTGCGCGCTCCACTCATGATGCAGAACAGGCTTCAACAGAAGCCCAGAGTGCATGCATGGATGGTAAAAGTAGTGTTGATCAAACTTCTACTGCGGTTACCCAGCTATCAAATGAAATTGAAAAAGCAGAGCATACCATTGAAGAAGTTTCAGAAAACTGTAACCGTATTGGCTCAATATTAGACACAATTAGAGGTATTGCTGAACAAACCAATTTACTTGCACTTAATGCTGCAATCGAAGCGGCCAGAGCAGGCGAACAAGGGCGAGGGTTCGCTGTTGTTGCCGATGAAGTACGGTCTTTAGCACAACGTACACAGGAGTCTACTGAAGAAATCAACAACATGATTGTAGCACTCCAGCAAAGTTCATTGAACGCACGAGATACAATGTCAACCAGTCGAAATGTGGCCAACGATTGCTTAATGCACGCTAGCAATTCTGGCTCTTCAATGGAGAATGTCGATGAAACAATTAATCAGGTTCATAACCTGTCGACCCAAATCGCTGCGGCAACGGAAGAACAAACAGCCGTATCAAATGAAGTCACTCAAAATATTGTCACGATTTCAGACACGGCTGAAGACATCCTGGGTGCCGCTGAAGAAATCGAACAAGGTGGCCATGGTCTAAAAGATATGGCACAAAAGTTAAATGAAAGAGTTGAACGTTATCAGGTTTAATATTTAAATCACTCTTGCGCTCGTTCCCATATTTATTTCGGGAACGAGTATTTAAACAACAATAATTCTAACGATAACCATCGGTTAATGTTTTTAAGAAAGCAACCAGGTCTGCTTCTTCGGTTTCAAAAAGCGACAAGTCACCTAATAACTGTGTTTCAACATTTTCAGAAACTTCTGGCTCATCCCAACAACCAACAAAAGGAGAACTGCCACACTGATCAATAATGCGCGTATTATAAAAACGAACAACCTCTTCTAAGGTCTCGAACACACCATTGTGCATATATGGTGCTGTTAACTCGATATTCCTTAATGTCGGAACACGAAATTTTCCATTTTCACTACTTTCATTGACTACGCTACCTAGACCTAAATCAGGGGATGGTAATATTAAATTAGGATTAGAAGGCGTCCCGATATTCCGGTAAGTAAAATCTGACAATAGTGATTTTGACTCTACATTCTTTTGGTTTTCAGAATGACACTCAAAGCAAGAGGCACCGCCATTAAATAAATCAAAGCCCCGTTGCTCAGTAGCACTGAGGGATACTTCTCCCACCATGAAATAGTCAAATTTTGAAGTAAATGGCTGGAACTCTTCTGTGCTTTCATAAGCAGCAATTGCTTCTGCCACCTGATTATAAGCAGTCGATACATTATTTAAGCTTGAACTTCCGAAAACCTCCTTGAATAAGTCAGCATACGTCGCATTTGCAATTTTTGTAATAACAGCGCCTTCATCAGTATTATTCATTTCTTTCGGATTTAAGAAAGGTCCTTTAGCTTGAGAAGCTAGAGTATGCGCTCGTCCATCTAAAAACATACCACCAGTATATTTATTTTCTTGTGCGCCCGCATCGTAATTGAATTCTGGCACTAACGAGGCATAACTTGCAGTGGGCGCATTTCGATTACCAAATGCCCCCGTAGCACCTTCAGAAACCGGACTAAAAACAGTAACAGAACCATCAGCAAAGCCATGATCACTATCATGACAGGTAGCACATGACTGACCTACGGGCGTAGATAAATCAGTATCTTCAAATAATAACTCACCCAGTTCTACTTTTTTTGCTGCTAATGCTTGCTGCCTTAATACTGAATCTCCATCACTTCCCCCCCCACTGCTACCACAAGCTGTAAGCAGAACAAGCAAATAGCTTGAAAACATCAATTGATTCAAACGTGTCATATAAACTCTCCATATTCCATGACAAAAATTAGGTTTTGACAGAATCTCACATATAAAGTATCTAAATATACTTAAATAAAATCTATGACTTAGATCCGTGAAATATCAAAAAAAGGTAAAGAAATGAAACGTTTATTAACGGAGGGTAAGTTCTATGGCGGGAGCTGTACTCAAAAAATGACCGATCCTTTTATGGTCGGCCATTTTTGCATACTAAAGAAATATTAGCGCTCTAATAAAATACGCAACATTCTACGAAGAGGCTCAGCTGCCCCCCATAAAAGCTGGTCACCAACAGTAAATGCTGAAATATATTCAGGCCCCATTGTCAGTTTTCTAATGCGTCCGATTGGAACACTTAAAGTACCTGTTACTTTGGTTGGGGTAAGCTCTTCAATTGATTGATCCCGATCATTAGGAATCACTTTTACCCAGTCATTTGCTACTGCCAGTTTTGCTTCAATCTCTTCAACCGAAATGTCTTTGGTTAGTTTGATTGTTAAAGCTTGACTGTGACAACGCATTGCACCGATACGTACACATAAACCATCAATAGGAATCGGCGCATTTTCAATACCTAGTATTTTATTTGTTTCAGCACCCGCTTTCCACTCTTCACGACTCTGGCCAGATGGTAATTGGGTATCAATCCAAGGAATTAAGCTTCCTGCTAACGGAACGCCAAAATGATCTGTTGGGAACGTATCATTGCGTAAACGCTCGGCAATGGTCCGGTCAATTTCCAAGATCGCACTTGCTGGATCTGATAATGGCGCTTCAACCGTATTATAAATATCGCCCATTTGTGAGATTAACTCACGCATATTTTTTGCACCAGAACCTGAAGCAGCCTGATAAGTCATGGGAGAAACCCATTCAATCAAACCTTCAGCAAACAAGCCGCCTAGTGCAATTAACATTAAGCTAACAGTACAGTTTCCACCAATATAGTTTTTAGTTCCCGCATCTAATGCATCATCAATTACATTGCGATTGACCGGATCTAGTACGATCACTGAATCAGCTTCCATACGTAGTGATGAAGCTGCATCTATCCAGTAACCTTGCCAGCCTGATTCTCGTAATTTACTGAATACAGACTTAGTATAATCACCACCCTGACAGGTGATAATGATATCCATTTCAGACAATTCAGCAATGTCATTGGCATCTTTCAAGATTGATGCACCTTTACCCACATCCGGAGCTGCCTGCCCTGCTTGTGAGGTGGTAAAAAATATCGGCTCTACTTGATCAAAATCTTGTTCTTCGCGCATTCTCTGCATGAGCACAGAACCAACCATGCCGCGCCAGCCTACTAATCCTAATTTTTTCATAATTTATACTTCGATAATGATTTAAAGTTTATTTAACGCTTCAATGACAGCATCACCCATTTCAGCTGTTGTTACTTTTGTTAAACCTTTAGAGATGATGTCGGCAGTACGTAAACCTTGATCCAGAACATTACTCACAGCTTTTTCAATTAAGTCTGCTGCGGCATTCTCGTTCAAGCTGTAACGTAACATCATGGCAACCGATAGAATCGTTGCTAATGGGTTTGCAATGCCTTGTCCTGCAATATCGGGTGCAGAGCCATGACAAGGCTCATACATGCCTTTATTGTTAACATCTAATGATGCTGAAGGCAGCATCCCGATTGAGCCCGTTAGCATCGCAGCAGCATCTGACAGGATATCCCCAAACATGTTTCCGGTAACGACCACATCAAATTGTTTTGGCGCCCTTACTAGTTGCATCGCGGCATTATCGACATACATATGGCTAAGCTCTACATCCGGGTAGTCCTTTGCCATATCGTCCATAATTTCACGCCACAGCACCGTCACTTCAAGTACGTTTGCTTTATCAACGGAGCAAAGCTTTCCACCACGCTTTTGAGCAGCCTCAAATGCAACTTTACCGATACGACGAATCTCTGACTCACTATAAACGTAGGTGTTATAACCCTGACGCTCGCCACTCTCTAACACACGAACACCACGAGGCTGGCCAAAATAAATCCCGCCAGTCAGCTCTCGAACAATTAAAATATCTAGACCTGAAACAATCTCTGGCTTCAAGCTAGAGGCATCAGCTAACTGGGGGTATAGAATCGCGGGACGAAGGTTCCCAAATAATTCCAAGTTTGAACGTAAACCTAATAAGCCCTTCTCAGGACGTATTGCCATATCCAGTGCATCCCATTTTGGGCCACCGACAGCACCAAGTAGAATAGCATCAGCTGCTTTGGCTTTATCCAGCGTTGAATCAGGTAGTGGAACACCAAACTCATCGATTGCTGAACCGCCTACTTTAGCGTGGTCCAAATCCAGGTTTAAATTTAGCTTTTCATTTAATAAAACTAATACTTTCTCTGCTTCAGTTACGATTTCCGGCCCAATGCCATCGCCTGCTAGTAATAATACTTTTGACATATATTTTCCTGTGTATTTTTGAAAAATAGGTAATTTCTAAACAGACGGTTTCTGAACCGCTGGAATAGCATCAAATAACCATGGTGCTTGCGCACGACGCTTTTCTTCGTAAGTTTCAATAGCGTCAGCATCTTCCAGAGTCACACCAATTTCATCCAAACCATTTAACAAGCAATGCTTTCTAAACTTATCGACCTCAAAAGAAAAGCTCTGCTTGCTAGGCGTGGTAACTGTTTGGGCTGCCAAGTCAATTTCTAACTGATAACCTTCATTGGCAAATACTTCCTGAAATAATTGTTCAATCGTATCTTCACTCAAAACAATCGGTAATAAACCATTTTTGAAACAGTTGTTAAAAAAGATATCAGCAAAGCTTGAAGCAATTACACAACGAAAGCCGTAATCTTCCAAGGCCCAAGGCGCATGTTCTCGCGATGAACCACAACCGAAATTTTGGCGTGAGATCAAAATATTAGAACCGGCATAACGTGCCTGATTCAGTTCAAAATCTGTATTTAAAGGACGACCTTCACAACTCTGATCAGCTTCACCTTCATCTAAATAACGTAATTCATCAAATAAGTTCTGACCAAACCCTGTTCGTTTAATAGACTTAAGGAACTGCTTTGGAATGATCATATCGGTATCAATATTCGCACGATCTATCGGCGTAACAATACCTGTTAATTCGTTAAACTTTCTCATTATTCCCTCCTAAGCCTGATCTATTTTAGTAAGTTCAACATCACGAATATCAACAAAGTGGCCGGCTAGTGCCGCAGCCGCAGCCATTGCAGGACTCACTAAATGTGTCCGCCCACCAAACCCCTGACGACTTTCAAAATTTCGATTAGATGTCGCTGCACAGTGCTTACCTTGCTCGAGTTTGTCAGCATTCATTGCCAAACACATAGAACAGCCTGGCTCACGCCATTCAAAGCCTGCATCGGTAAATATTTTATCCAAGCCTTCTTTTTCTGCCTGTAATTTGATTAAACCCGAACCCGGTACAATTAAAGCCTGCGAGATACGCGCTGCAATAGCTTTACCTTTAACGACTTGCGCAGCCGCACGTAAGTCTTCAATGCGAGAGTTGGTACATGAACCAATAAAGACGCTATCAATCTGAATATCTTTAATCGACATACCTGATTTAAGATCCATATACGCTAAAGCACGCTCGATGCCTTCTTTCTTTACTGCATCGGTTTCATCTGCGGGGTCTGGCAAAATGCCATTAACAGGCAAAACCATTTCAGGTGATGTACCCCAAGTAACTTGTGGTAAAATTGCTGCACCGTCAATTTCAATAACACTATCAAAAATCGCATCGGCATCACTGTGTAGGTCTGACCAATTATCAACAGCAGCATTCCATTGTTCTGCTTTTGGTGCAAAGGGGCGCCCTTTAACATAATCAATCGTAGTTTGATCAACTGCAATCATGCCGGCTCGAGCTCCCGCTTCAATCGCCATATTACATACCGTCATTCGGCCTTCCATAGACAAGGCTTGAATCGCTTCGCCACCAAATTCTATGGCGCAACCTGTTCCACCTGCGGTACCCATTTTACCAATAATGGCTAAAACAATATCTTTTCCGGTAATACCTTGCTTAACGGTACCATTGACACGCACCAGCATATTTTTCATTTTTTTCTGGATTAAGGTTTGCGTGGCTAATACATGCTCTACTTCAGAGGTGCCAATACCATGCGCCAAAGCCCCAAAAGCACCATGTGTAGAAGTATGAGAGTCACCACAAACTACCGTCATGCCTGGTAGTGTTGCTCCCTGCTCTGGACCAACCACATGCACGATACCTTGGCGCGGGTCGTTCATTTTAAATTCCAGAACCCCAAAATCGTCACAGTTATCATCCAATGTACTAACTTGTATACGCGATACCTTGTCAGCAATTGAAGCAACACCGCCAGTCCGGTCTGTCGTTTGTACATTGTGATCAGGTGTCGCTAAATTTGCATCTAAGCGCCATGGCTGACGGCCAGCCAGACGTAAACCTTCAAATGCCTGTGGCGAAGTTACTTCATGCAATAGCTGTCGGTCGATATAAATGATTGAAGAACCATCTTCTCGCTCTTTCACCAAGTGGGCATCCCACAATTTGTCATATAAGGTTTTTCCAGCCATTTCTTTCTCCAGTAAACATACTTAAAAGGAAATAAAACACGTATGTAATTTCATTAAACGTATGCTACGCTTCAAGCTTGAATAAAACAAATTCATATTTTTTATCTATTATATTCCAAATTGGAATACTGCATTTTAAGAAGTAAATATTATGGATATAGACTCATTATTAGCCTTTGTTACCACAGTCAATGAAAAGTCATTTTCAAAAGCTGCTCATAAACTACACCTGACGCAACCTGCAGTTTCTAAGCGGATTAAAAACCTTGAGTCTCAATTAGACGTAAAAGTATTCGAGCGCTTACAGCGTGAAATCACTTTAACTGAAGCAGGTGAAATACTTCTTCCGCATGCCTTATCTGTCTTGCATGAAATAGATAACGCCAAGCATGCTATCCAGAATATTGATAATAAAGTTGCTGGTAATTTGCGTATTGTTGCTAGTCATCATATTGGTCTTCATCGATTACCCTTGATATTAAAAAAATTCAGTAAGCGCTTTCCTGATGTCGAATTGAAGTTGAATTTCCTCGACTCTGAAAGCGCATACCCTCTGCTCAAAGATAATCTGGCTGACATTGCTTTCATCACAATACCTGAAGAAGTGACCTTAATTGATCCTGTAAAGAAAGAGTTTAATTGCCACTTAATGTGGAATGACCCAATGAGCTTTATTTGTGGGCAGGGGCACCCGCTCAGTCAGTTAAAAAGTGTCATCCCGGAAGATTTGTCCAAACACAACGCAATACTCCCTTCTCAAAGTACCTTAACCTATCGTGTTGTCGAATCTATTTTTAAAGCGAATAAGTTGAAGTTGACCGCAAACATTCCGACCAATTATTTAGAAACAATGAAGATGATGGCCTCAGTCGGAATGGGCTGGTCAGTTTTACCCAACACAATGATTGACGATGAACTTTATGTTTTGCCACTTGAATATAAGCCGGTATCCAGAAAACTGGGAGCAGTAAGTTACCAGAAAAAGAGTTTGAGTAATGCCGCCAAAGCATTCATTGAGGTAGCTGAGTCGATTTGGAATAAGTAGATGAACTACCACTCAGCAGGTTAGATCTCTACACACCCATAAATTCAACAATGACAGTTTTAACAATAAAGCCAAATACACCGAAACCAAGTGCAAAAAATAATATAGCTGTACCAAATTTACCGGCATTCGATTTTTTCGCCAGATCCCAGACGATATAAGCCATATATAGTATTAATGCTGTAATACAGACATATAGCGAGATGCTTTCAAAAGTTTCAACAGTCATAGGTTTTAATCAGCAATATTAAAGGTGGCGGCAGTATAACGATAAGAGTTAGAGTATTCAGACTATTTCGTCTGTTTTGTTGTTGTTATAATACTGCTTAACTAAAATTTCTGGGCTAACACCTCTCGCATAGGCGGCTCGAAGCTTCCACATAAGCCATACAGTTTTAATTACCCCTTCTTTTTCCCACTTTCTAGCGGAAGTTGTTACTGGCTTATCAATACAAAAAGGAAGACTTATTTTTTTTAATCTACATGTTAAATCAACATCTTCCATTAAAGGTTGCTGAGTATACCCATTGATTTGTTCGAATAGATCACGCCTTAAAAAAATGGCTTGATCGCCCGTTGAAATTGACGTTAACCTTGAACGATGATTGATGAACCATGAAATTATTTTATATGGCCATGCAGGATTATTAAGACACACATCAAACCGTCCCCATTGAAGCGGACTGATAGAGAAACTTTCTAGCTCTTTTAAAGCGCTTTCAGGTAATAACGTATCCGCATGCAAGAATAATAAATTTTCACCTGTTGCTAGTTTTGCACCTGCATTCATTTGGAGTGCTCGACCTTTTGACGAACGAATCAAATACAGGTTTGCTTTGGCATTTTCCAAGACCTTTAACTGTGCGAAATTATTATCCTGACTACCGCCATCGGCGATAATCACTTGGTTATCTTCTCCAACAAATTCAAGCAATTGTTGTACAAAATCAACAAGCCCCTCGCCTTCGTTCAAAACAGGCACGACAACACTTAGTAAAGGTGTGTTCACTTGAAACACCTATTCAAGCGCACCGCCACAACTACTCCCTTGTCCAGCTGTACAGCCATAACAATGTTCAGCGACAGCAATTTTTAAACCAGTCAAATCAGCGTCTAACAACTTAGACAGATGCAGTTTTTTATCCACGGAATCACTTGCAATAATATCGGTGGAGCCATTTAATTGCATTGGCACCATCAGCATCTGGTTAAAATCACAATCATAAACAAAACCCTGCCAATCAATACTCATAATCGTTCTGCACATGACTGATTTCAGGTTATCAGCAGAGTAAGAAGCCTTCAGCAGTGCCATATAGCTTTCAAATTCACCTTTAGAAACCAGAACACTGCCAAACCTGCTAATAGGCATATTTGTTATCGTAAACAACTCATCAAACAGGATATCAAAATGCTCCGCCAACTCTCTTTTATAATCATCTTCGAGTTGTTTTTGCGGTGGTGGTAAAAATGGACCGACAGGATTATAAACCAAACTCAGCTTTCTATTTTCATGCCCTTGACCATAACCAAGTTTATTCAGCATCTGAAGGGCCTGCATGCTGCCATCAAAAACGCCTTTTCCCCGCTGCTTATCGACATTATCTTGGGTATAGCAAGGTAAAGACGCGACAATTTCAACTTCTTGTTCTGCTAAGAATTCTGGTAAATCTTCATAACCTGGCTCTTGTAAAACAGTCAGATTACAGCGATCCATAACGTGAATCCCCATGGATCTGGCTCGTTGAACCAAATACCTGAAATGTGGGTTCATTTCTGGCGCCCCACCCGTTAGATCAAACATTTTAACGCCATGTTTTTGCGCATATTCAAACACTAAATCTATCGTTTCGCGTGTCATGAGCTCTTTACGAGTTGGTCCTGCATTAACATGACAATGCGTACAACTTAAATTGCATAAATAACCAAGATTTAGCTGTAAAGTTTCAAGCTTAGCTCTTCGCAAAGACGGGAAGTCCGATGACATTAACATCGGGCGGGTATCTAACATACGAAACCTTCTTCAAAATAACATGTAAAACACAATAGACGACGAGTATGACAGATACACCTATAAAAGGTTCAATCTAATGATGCAGTATTCTTTATATTCTAACCAAGCCAGAGCCATAGCGTTATCATCTGTAACGCAAACAATAGCGCCGACGCCCCTTGCCAAAATAATAAAGGATTTCTTTGTGAGATAGGTATATGTGATTTATCCATAAACTCGGTATTAGGATGCTCTAAATCATACACAAATTCAGATAGAGCGTCGTAGCGCAAATCTGGCGATATTTGTAAGGCTTTTTTAAGCGTGCCGTCCATCCAAGCTGGAACCATCGGGTTAATATCTCTCGCTGGACGATAATCCAGACGATAGAAATCATTTGTCGACTGACAATCATCAAATTTTTCACCGTAAGGAAAGTCACCCGTCAACATTTCATACATAACAAATGAGATAGAAAACATATCCGATTTTAACGAACTACGACGACGAAGCTTATACTCAGGTGCGCCATAAGTTTCAGTACCTAAAGCAATATCTCGTTCAAAGGCGGTCTCAATTTCTGCAACCCCGGAAATATAACAGGAACCGAAATCAATCAAGGTGACATGGTCATCCTGCCCAATAATTATATTGTCTGGTTTTATGTCTTGATGAAGAGTTTCTTTCCGGTGTAGCGCCCTCACCCCTTTTACCACCTGACGAATTATATTTACGACACGGTCAACACTTGGTTTAGGGTTTTCCTTCATCCATTCACTTAAAACCTGTCCTTCAACAAATTCACATACGTAATATAAAAAATTCTGGGGGCGATCATCTTCATAAATTTTTACGACATGATTACTTGAAATACGACCGGCTATCCAAGGTTCCATGACAAATCGCTCTTTATAGGCAATATCTTCATCATAGTTAAGAGAAGGTGTCTTCATGACATACTTGTGTTGTGTTTTCACATCTTCTACTAAATATACCTGAGAGCGATTACTGGCATGTAATTCGGATAGAATTCGGTAGCCATCTATGATCATCGAAGAGGATAAAAAAGGAGGAAAAGGTAAATCCGAAAGTTTAACGTATGTATCATCAGCATTAGGGTCAGGCAATTCATCAACAAGAATAAGCTGGCAACTGACGTTATCATCACTCTCATTAGATAATGCAAGCGAATTCAAGTTCTCACAACAAGCTTGTAAATCTGGTTTGTCATGCCGCATCAAATCAGACAAGACCTGCTTTATGTGCCCTCTTTTAATAAAGTCATGTACGCCGTCAGTACTTAAAAAAAACAGATCACCCACTCGAACCTCTTCGGAGTAATAATCCACATCAAGCATCAGGTCCATACCCATTGCTCGAGTAAGATAGGTTGAATCTTTGCTGACCCTCGCTGAATGGTCATGTGTTATTTGCTCAAAATCCCCTCCCTTATCAGAAGCACGAAACCGGTACACCCGGCTATCTCCAATATGAAATATGTGTGCAATTCGGGACTTGATTACCATTGCTGATAAAGTACTAATATAGCCATGTTCTGCAGAATGGTATCCAATACCTTGCCCGTACAACCAACGATTCAATGCAGTTAGTATTCTTTGCGCTGAGGTTTTTACCGTCCAGGAGTCAGGTGTACTGAAATAATCGCTCAAAAAGTTCTTCACGCAGGTTTCGCTTGCTTCTTTTCCAGCTTCAGCACTGCTTACACCATCAGCAACAATGGCAACCATGCCTTTCACCGTAAGTACCGGTTCTTCTGGTATATAAAAACCAACAGAATCTTCATTCTGATGCTTTAAACCTTTATTGGAAACCTGTCCAACACTGACGCTTAAGCCACTCGTTAAATGCATGTACTCTTTCACCTGATGACGATTAAGGAATTATTAGTCATTCACATCATAAATATTTCTTATCATTCTTATAAAGCAAAGCAATATACACTCCACCTTTTCAGAATATGTAGAAAAGATGCATTTATACACCTCAATTCGCTTAATCATATAATATTTACACTTAAAGTGTGACATGACTAAAATATACCAAAAACCTAACGCACCATTGTTGAGCACTTAAATCGAGCACTACATTTTAAGTGCACCAGAATAATTCATATCAAGCTCATTAATCAAACAAAAACTCATATAAAACCCCAATCATACACTCTGATTAATACTTATAATACAACCACTTAACTACAGGAAACAATTATTGGCACGAGTAATGCTTTAATCCAATCAACCGCTTCTCAATACTTCAATTTATACGAAGCATAATGCAAAAGTTTCTATTAAAAGAAATACCGCATGAGAACACTGTGAGTTAGACATACGAGGCAAATATGAACAAGATTAAAGTAGTAGTCGTCGGTAACGGCATGGTAGGTCATCACTTTGTTGACCAAATGATTACATCAGATGTTAATGCTGAAATAACAGTTCTCGGTGCAGAAACCCGACCAGCTTATGACCGTGTACATCTATCAGAAGTTTTTAGCGGTAAAGAGCCAAAAGATCTCGCACTAACAAGCAGGGAATTTTACAAAGATAATAATATTGTCGCTCACTTTGGTGATGCAGTCACTGACATCGATCGTGATAAAAAACAGGTTGTGACAGAAGGTGGTCGAACATTTTCTTATGACAAACTTATTTTAGCAACAGGTTCATATCCATTTGTTCCACCTGTTAAAGGCTCTGAAAGAAAAGAGTGCTTAACCTACCGAACTATTGATGACTTGGGTGAAATAAAATCTGATTCACAAAGCTCTAAGATAGGTGTTGTAGTAGGTGGAGGCCTGTTAGGACTTGAAGCGGCCAACGCGCTTCTTAACTTAGGTCTGGAAACACATGTTGTTGAATTTGCACCCGGCTTAATGGGGGTTCAACTTGATGATGGCGGTAGTAAGATGCTTCGCCGAAAGATCGAGGGCCTAGGTGTAAAGGTTCACACTTCTAAAGCCACCACACTGATCGACGATAAAAGCAAAACAACTAAACTTCGTATGAATTTTGCTGATGAAACACACCTTGATACCGACATGATCGTTTTTTCAGCCGGAATTCGTCCATACGACCAATTAGCTAAAAAAGCTAAATTAGAAGTGGGTGAACGTGGTGGTATCGTAATTGATTACAACTGCCGTACAAGCGACTCAGATATTTTCGCCATTGGTGAATGCGCCCTTTATGGCAACATGATTTACGGTTTGGTTGCTCCAGGCTACCGAATGGCAGAAGTTGCTGTTCAGCAATTTAGTGATGTTGAAGAAAAGCCTTCTTTCACGGGTGCCGACATGAGCACCAAACTAAAACTATTAGGTGTAGACGTTGGTTCGATTGGTGATGCTCACGGCCGAACTGAAGGCTCAATCACCTATGTATTTAGTGATGAGAAAGCAGAAATATACAAGCGAATTACAGTCAGTGAAGATGGAAAACTATTATTAGGTGCAGTGCTAATTGGTGATTGCTCCGATTACGACACACTACTTCAGTACTTCTTAAACCAAATCGAGTTACCTGAAAGCCCTGAAAATATGATTTTGCCTGCCACTGACGGTGCAGGAGCTCCAACCTTGGGTGCTTCAGCCCTTCCTATGGAAGCAACAATCTGTTCATGTCATAACGTAAGTAAAGGTGACATTTTCAATGCGATTGATGCGGGTTGCTGCAGTATTGGTGATGTAAAAGGTGAAACAAAAGCTGCTACAGGCTGTGGTGGTTGTGCGGCTTTAGTTAAAAATGTTGTCGACAGCGAAATGGAAGCCCGCGGCCTTACCGTCGACAAAAGTATTTGTGAGCATTTCCCCCACACTCGTGAAGAGCTATACCACCTTATCAAAGTTGGTGAAATCAAGTCTTTCGATTCACTAATTGAAAAGCACGGCAAAGGGTTTGGTTGTGAAATTTGTAAGCCTGCTGTCGGCAACATGTTAGCGTCTACCTGGAATGATTATATTCTTGAAGACCAACACACTGGGCTTCAAGATACTAACGATACTTTTTTAGCCAACATGCAAAAAGATGGCACTTACTCTGTTGTACCGCGCGTTCCTGGTGGAGAAATTACACCAGAGCAACTCATTGCTATTGGACAAGTAGGCCAGAAATATAAACTTTACACCAAGATTACCGGCGGCCAGCGTATTGATTTATTTGGCGCTAAGTTAAATGACTTACCAGAAATCTGGAAAGAGTTAATCGATGCTGGGCTAGAAACCGGTCACGCTTACGGCAAATCATTACGTACTGTTAAATCTTGTGTTGGATCAACCTGGTGTCGTTACGGCGTTAAAGACAGTGTTGGCACTGCCATTGATATTGAAAACCGCTACAAAGGCCTACGCTCACCTCACAAACTAAAAATGGCTGTTTCAGGTTGTACTCGTGAATGTGCTGAAGCACAAAGCAAAGATGTCGGCATTATTGCAACTGAAAATGGGTGGAACCTATATCTTTGCGGAAACGGCGGTATGAAGCCTCGTCATGCAGACTTATTTGCTACAGACCTATCAACTGAAACTTTGATTAAATACATCGACCGCTTCTTAATGTTTTACGTTAAAACAGCCGATCGCTTACAACGTACTTCTGTTTGGATGGACAACCTTGAAGGCGGTTTAGACTACCTAAAAGAAGTTGTGATTGAAGACAGCTTAGGCATTGCTGATGAACTCGAGCAACAAATGTCACTTGTCGTTGATACGTATCAGTGTGAGTGGAAAACTACTATTGAGAACGAAGATAAGTTAAAGCGTTTCAGACAGTTTGTTAACTCAAACGAAGAAGATAATAACGTGGTATTCGTTCAAGAGCGTGGTCAAATTCGCCCAGCTAGTGAAGATGAAAAAATTAAACTTATCGCGAAGTCAGCTTAAGTCTGTCAGTTAACAAGATCTAGAAGGATAAACACATGCCAGTTAATCAAGTTGTATGCAGTAAGAATGATTTAGTAGAAAACTCAGGTGTTTGTGCGCTGGTAAAC
>ENA-OSET01001660-OSET01001660.1-sediment-metagenome-genome-assembly--contig:-NODE-1660-length-22858-cov-36.556077_pt1 | contig 22858 bp, 20 predicted proteins | sample MGYA00237882_ERZ534229 | MGnify/ENA primary metagenome ERZ534229 (study PRJEB26408, sample SAMN06266212) | sediment metagenome | isolation source: Hudson Canyon methane seep mesocosm | place... | reverse complement strand
TGCCAACAAATTTTCAGGCATGCCTGTTGTTGATGGTGAGAATCTTGTCGGGATTGTGACTAGCCGCGACTTACGTTTTGAAACACATTTTGATAATCCTGTTTCATCAGTGATGACAACAAAAGAAAACTTAGTCACCGTAAAAGAAAATGCAGACAAAGAAGAAGTCCTTAACTTACTTCACACTAACCGTATCGAAAAAGTACTGGTTGTGGATGATAACTTCCACCTACAAGGTATGATTACGGTTAAAGATATTCAAAAATCAACTGAAAACCCATTGGCATCAAAAGATGACCAAGAGCGTTTACGTGTTGGTGCTGCAACAGGTATTGGTGCTGAAAGCCAAGCCCGTGTTAAAGCCCTAGCGGAAGCCGGTGTTGATGTCATCGTTGTGGATACTGCTCACGGTCATTCACAAGGTGTATTAGACCAAGTGAAATGGGTTAAAGAGAACTTTCCTCAAGTACAAGTCATTGGCGGTAACATTGCTACTGGTGCTGCAGCGACAGCGCTTGTTGAAGCTGGCGCAGATGCCGTTAAAGTAGGTATTGGCCCAGGTTCAATCTGTACAACACGTATCGTTGCAGGTGTTGGTGCACCACAAATTACTGCAATCAGTAATGTTGCTAAAGCCTTAGAAGGTACAGGTGTTCCACTCATCGCTGATGGTGGTATCCGCTATTCAGGTGATGTCGCTAAAGCACTTGTTGCTGGTGCTCACACTATCATGTTGGGTGGTATGTTTGCCGGTACTGAAGAAGCACCTGGTGAAGTTGAATTATTCCAAGGCCGCTCTTACAAATCATACCGTGGTATGGGCTCATTAGGCGCCATGCAACAAAAACAAGGTTCAAGTGATCGTTACTTCCAAGAATCAAGTGAAGCGGACAAATTAGTACCAGAAGGTATTGAAGGTCGCGTTCCATATAAAGGTCAACTGGGTCCTGTCATCCATCAATTACTAGGTGGTATTCGCTCTAGTATGGGTTACACAGGTAGCGCAACAATTGAAGATATGCGTACTAAACCAGAGTTTGTCCGTGTGACCACTGCCGGTATGAATGAAAGTCATGTCCACGATGTGACAATCACTAAAGAAGCACCTAACTACCGCGTTTAATTAACAAAAGTCATTCCCGAATATTTTAATTGGGAATCTATACTGTCCCAATGGATCCCCGCTAAAAACATGCGGGGATGACGGTTATTTTTATTTCAGAGAATCTTATGAGCCACAATATTCACGACCACCGAATTCTTGTCCTTGATTTTGGATCACAATACACTCAACTGATTGCACGCCGTATTCGTGAAGCCGGTGTTTTTTGTGAATTAAGAGATCCTGAAATTACAGAAGCTGAAATTAAAGAATTTAACCCTAAAGGTATTATTCTTTCAGGCGGTCCTGACTCAACGATTGGCTCAGAAGCGCCAGTTGCACCACAGTGTGTATTTGAACTAGGTATTCCTGTTCTTGGTATTTGCTACGGCATGCAAACGATGGCGATGCAATTAGGTGGGCAAGTTGAATCATCTGAACATCGTGAATTTGGTTATGCTCAAATTCGTGCTCGTGGTCACTCTTCGTTATTACGTGATATTGAAGACCATACGACTGAAGAAGGTTATGGCCTACTGGATGTATGGATGAGTCATGGCGACCGTGTTGCAGCAATCCCTGAAGGTTTTAAAGTCATTGCCAGCACAGATAGTGCACCTTTCGCGGGTATGGCTGATGAAGAAAGAAAATTCTATGGTGTTCAGTTCCATCCTGAAGTAACACACACGGTTCAAGGTCAACGTATTATCAAACGTTTCTTAACTGAAATTTGTGGTTGTGACACCTTATGGACTTCAGCACAAATCATTGAAGACAGCATTAAAACAATTCGTGAACAAGTGGGTAGCGATGAAGTCTTATTGGGTCTTTCTGGCGGAGTAGATTCTTCCGTAGTTGCTGCGTTATTACACCGGGCCATTGGCGACCAACTTACCTGTGTTTTTGTTGATAATGGTTTACTTCGCGAAAATGAAGGCGATCAAGTGATGGCTATGTTTGCCAGAAACATGGGCATTAAAGTGATTCGTGTTGATGCAGAAAAGCGTTTTCTTGATGAACTCTCCGGTGAAAATGAACCAGAAGCAAAACGCCGAATTATTGGCCGAGTTTTTGTTGAGATCTTTGAAGAAGAATCAAATAAACTCAATAATGTGAAATGGCTTGCTCAAGGTACAATCTACCCTGATGTCATCGAATCCGCAGCAGCAAAAACAGGTAAAGCCCAAGTGATTAAAACGCACCATAATGTGGGTGGGCTGCCAAAACATATGACATTAAAACTGCTTGAACCTTTACGTGAGTTATTTAAAGATGAAGTCCGTAAACTGGGTGTAGAGTTAGGTTTACCTCGTGATATGGTTTACCGTCACCCATTCCCAGGTCCTGGTTTAGGCGTGCGAATCTTAGGTGAAGTCAAAAAAGAATATGCTGACTTATTACGCAAAGCTGACAAGATCTTTATTGATGAACTTTATGCTCACGATCTTTATGACAAAACGAGTCAAGCATTTACTGTCTTTCTGCCGGTGAAATCGGTAGGTGTGATGGGTGATGGCCGTCGTTATGACTATGTTGTATCTCTACGTGCAGTGGAAACTATCGACTTTATGACAGCTCGCTGGGCTCACCTTCCTTATGATTTCCTTGGTTTAGTGTCTAATCGAATCATTAATGAAGTCGAAGGTATTTCTCGTGTTACCTACGATATTTCAGGTAAACCACCCGCGACGATTGAGTGGGAGTAGTTATTTAACTATAACTATCTGATTTAACGACATAATATACATATCCAAAATGACGCGAGACAAAAGCGGCTAATGGAAACATGACGGTAAACCCAAAACTATTTGTGGCATATCAATTAAGTGCACGCCATATTATTAAAGCATTTTAGACTTTTCAATAAGTAACTAATACTGCATAAAACAATACCTTCAAAACAAAGTATTACATTGTAATGCCTCTCCATTTGAGGGGCTTACCTTTACCTATTGAATCAATCATGTACACTAAGATCATGAAAAATATTCATTTAGAAAAAGTTGCTAATCACATATATCAAATAACACTACCCAATGATAATGTTGAAAGCGTCCTTACTGACGGAAGACTTGATATGGCTTCTACTGTACATGGCGTACCTAAAAACAGCTCACTTATAGTAAGCCATCAAGGTAGCCAAAGCAGCTATAGTCAAAACCTGACTGGTAACTGTTCAGCAAAAAACTTCCATAGAATAGCCTACATTTTATCTGGTCATATAGAGCTTGCTACTATGGAAGAAGAGCACGTAAATGCTCTTCAAGAGATATATCCTTCCGTAAAATCATTTCACAACTCAAGTGATGCTTTAGCATGGTGTATCAAGCAAACCCCTACCAGCTAAATTACAAGAACATTACATACCAAGAATAAAGATAGCCATAGCAACAGCTGATATGGCAATAACTACTGAGTGGGAATAAGCCCCCCCCTTAAGTGGGATTTAAGCCTTTAGCAGTATTGATATACTTAAGTTATCTAAGGATCATAATACTGCGGGCCAAATGGCTAAATCACTCAATCACTCAATAAAAAAAATACAGGATCGTTTGTATCATCTGGTTCTAGACGATATTAAAACCTGTCATTTTTGTGGTGAAAGTTTTATCAAACTTGTTGCCGATCACAAAATCCCCATTGATAGTCACCTCATCTTAGAGACGGTTCCAGAATATTGCTCGATTGCATGTAGTGAAATTTTCTTAAATACGACAAAACACTTTAAATCTGTTGCTTATGTTTTAACAAAAGAGACTAATAAACATAATCCTTGGATCCATGCATTTGTCGTTCGAAATAATAATAAGAACACACAATTTTTTGATAACTATACGGATGCTCTTAACTGGTGTCAGAGCCAATCATAAACCCCAGACTTTACCCCCCTCTTATGTAGGGTATTTGCTATTTGTAAGACCCTGTATAGTTACCGCCTTCTCTGGTTGCTAATGAATCATAAATGTCTGATATCCAAGGTTTCAAAAAAGTTGCAGAAGATCTCTACTTCTTCATCCTAGATGATATTCAAGCCTGCTCTAGCTGCGGCGAAGGTATCTTAGAATATATCTACAACCATAAAATATCCTGCGATGCTAAATTAATATTTGATACCGGAACACAGCGCTGCACCTTTGGCTGCAACGAAGACTTTTTGTCTAGTATCTCTCATTTTAAGTCTATTGCTTATATTCATGCTGGTCAGACTGACCATCATGACCCTTTTGGCCATACCGCTATTGTGCGAAATAAAAATACACATTTCTTTTCTAATTATGACGACGCTTATAAGTGGAGTCTCCAACAATAGTCAGTTCATAACATTCTTAGCCATCATTTTACTTTATACTATTCAAAAATTTGCCAAACCAACAACACACTTAGTATTCGTAATTTGAAAGGAATTTCCATGGCTCAAAATAGTTTCAACGGACAGAGCTTTCTAGTTCGTCTTATCTTTGCCCTACTACTTGTCTACTTAACCTATAACCCAAGTGGTTATAGCTTCTATCATTGGTTAGAAGAAGCCTTATTAGGTGACGCCATAGCCCTAACTCCTCCCTTTGCTATGTCTGCTGTTGTTTTAGCCATTGGCTGGACAATCTATATTCGAGCCTCATTACGCTCTCTTGGTGGCTTTGGACTTGCTCTCGCCTTTTTGTTCTTTGCCATTATTGTTTGGTGGTTAATTGATATCGGCTTACTTGGCGTTGATAGTGTTTCTATCATGACCTATATCGTACTTTTCCTGTTAGCGGCAATACTTGCCACAGGGATGTCTTGGTCACATATTAGACGTAGAATGTCAGGCCAAGCAGATGTTGATGAAGTCGACGAATAACTCCAACTCTTTCTTACTGACTATATCTCTGCTGTCCCTATTTTAAAATAATCAGATCAGCTTGAAGATACTAAAAATATGGTGCACTATTTAAGAGTCGACAAGGTATAAAAATCTTAACAAGGAGAACAAAATGGCAAATGAAGGCTACCACGAACCTATTAATGAGCTCACAGATGAAACGCGTGATATGCATCGTGCAATCACATCCTTAATGGAAGAACTTGAGGCTGTCGATTGGTATAACCAACGTGTTGATGCTTGTAAAGATAATGAACTTAAAGCAATTCTTGCCCATAACCGTGATGAAGAAAAAGAACATGCCGCGATGGTGCTTGAATGGATCCGTCGCAAAGATCCACGCTTTGATAAAGAACTCAAAGATTACCTGTTTACTGATAAGCCTATTGCTCACGAATAGTTTTCTATCAATAAGTTATACAGATAAAAAAAGGGGACGTTGATAAACGTCCCCTTTTTTTATGATTCAACTGGAATGATTAATTAAACATCATAGTTCGTCGCTGAGATATCACCACCACGACCCGTCCAATTAGTATGGAAGAACTCACCACGAGGTTTATCTAAACGCTCATATGTGTGAGCACCAAAGTAATCACGTTGTGCTTGTAATAAGTTAGCAGGTAAACGTTCACTACGGTAACCATCATAGAATGCCAAAGCACTACTAAATGTAGGAGCTGGTACACCTAATGAAATTGAAGTACCCACCGCTTTACGCCAGCCCGGTAATGCTTCAGTGATAGCATCAATAAAGAATTGATCCAATAATAAGTTAGCTAATTCAGGGTCCTTATCAAAGGCTTCGCGGATATTACCTAAGAATTGGCTGCGAATAATACAACCACCACGCCACATTAAAGCGATACCACTGTAGTTTAACTCCCACCCATAAGTAAGCGCCGCTTCACGCATCAACATATAACCTTGTGCGTAAGAAATGATTTTAGATGCATACAATGCATCACGGATCGCATCGACCATTTCAGCTTTATCACCATCAAATTCATTCGCAAGTTTTGGCAATACTTTTGAGGCAATAACACGCTCACTTTTACGTGCAGATAGGCATCGAGCAAATACAGCTTCACCAATTAACGTTAAAGGAATACCCAAATCTAAGGCATTCATACCCGTCCATTTACCCGTCCCTTTTTGACCTGCTGTATCAAGGATCTGATCAATAAGTAGTTCACCATCATCTTCTTTAACAGCGAGAATATCTCGTGTAATCTCAATGAGATAAGAGTCCAACACACCGTCGTTCCATTCAGCAAATACTGCCTGAATTTCATCACCCGACATGCCTAGACCTTCACGCATTAACTGATAGGCTTCACAAATTAATTGCATATCACCATATTCAATACCATTGTGAACCATCTTCACATAATGTCCGGCACCATCATTACCTACCCACTCACAGCATGATTCACCATCAACTTTTGCTGAGATAGATTGGAAAATATCTTTGATTTCTAACCATGCACCTTTATGACCGCCCGGCATAATTGAAGGTCCAAAACGTGCACCTTCTTCACCACCAGATACACCAGAACCAACAAATAGAATACCTTTCTCTTTTAGGTTTTGTGTACGACGATTACTATCTGTGTACAAAGAATTACCACCATCAATAATGATGTCACCCTTTTCTAGATAAGGTACTAGCTGCTCAATAAAGGCATCAACAACGGAGCCCGCTTTTACCATTAACATAATTCGGCGTGGCGCTTTAAGACTATCAACAAAGTCTTTCATATTATGACAGCCAATCACATTGGTGCCTTTGGCCGGACCTTCTAAAAACTCATCCACCTTAGTTGTTGTTCTGTTGTAAACAGCAACGGTATAACCATTGTCATTCATATTTAAAACAAGGTTTTGCCCCATTACTGCTAAACCAACTAAACCGATATCAGCTGTTGCTGTTGTTTCTACTGCACTCATTAACTTTTCACCTTAATATAATTATCTATAGCTTCATGAAGTAAATACAATCATGAAGCTTACATTTTCATTACTATTGTGACTATAACAGTTGCCCTTATATTACGTGTGATAAAATCCCACATAAATTGACCTAATAGTCATTTTTATACATTATCTATAAACTTTAATATATTCACCTTCAGCTTCACGAGTTGATCCCACCACTAGCCGACACTTGCCCGTGGCAATATCACACTCCACGGCGCCTGAAACTTCAATGACTTCTCCTACTTTAGCTTGCCCAACATAGGTATGCGTAAATGACACAATTTCAGGTGTCATTTCATCATCAACTAAATAAACAGCAGGAAAATCAAAAGCGCGATGCTCATCAATCACTTTTGTTATAACGGTGCGACTTCCTTGTTTTTGATATTGCTTATCATCGTGTTCAAACTCTTTAGGTAAACACACCATACCAATATCAAATTTAGTGCCATCAATGGCTGCTTTATTGAACTTGCGATTTTCATGCCATGCAAACTCTTCAAGACTTAATTCAGCGGCACGTCGGTTAAAGTTATCTTCCATTAGTATTGAAGATAACAACTCTAGATGTCCGTCAGCCTCCGCCAGCTGTACTGCTTCACGTAATATGTGGAATGCTTCTCGTCCATATACTGCTAAATCTATATCTGATGTTGCACGCTGTTGATTAATTAACATCGAGCCAGTTAAACCTAAAGTCTCAATGTCAGCACCATATTGCACCAAAATAGGGATTAGTTTCTGAAGCTTATGTTCAATTTGATCCGTTGATTTTCGGCTGAGTACAGATTCTAATCTTTGCTCGGGGCGGTGATGTTCAACAATGTCACTCAATTCAACGGCATGAAATGCGGCATCAAATTGATCTGATTGATAATAATATTGAGGGTAAGACTGCTGTAATAATTGATTAGCTTGCTGCGTATCAACTTTTTTCCAACTCTCCCCTTCTACTATATAGCGAAGAAAACAGCCTACTTTACCCTCATGGGCTTGGTAGCTCACGACAGCAAAGATTAAACCTTCTTGAGTCTGAATAAAGTCTTTAGGTAAAAAAGGGAAATCGGCATTTCTCATCACCGAGTATTTTACGCCTTTCTAAGCAATTTTGCAGACTATAAACGTCGACGTAACCACAACCATAAACCAGTCAAGGAGATCAGCACTAAAAAAGCCCCGAGTAAATCTGCAAACCAGACTCCATATTTGCCAAGAATGCGTCCATTGTGGATATCTAAAATCACTCGTTCAACAGTGATGCCATTGCCACGAAAGTATTGTGATAATTCATCTTGCACTGAACTTGGCATGAGATGAGGCTCACTCCAGCCAACCCCATCAAGTGATAACTGTTCCCATTGATCTAACATAAAGTCACTTCGCCACATACCATTGCGCGTTTGTACAACAGGATCGCCGTGAAATAATCCGATGTTTTGGATCATTGCAGGAACGCCAACACTCTCTCCCATGCGCTCGATAAACTCACCTTCAGGACTAAAGAGTAACAGAGCATCTTCAGTGGCAAGCACCATTAAATCATCAATAATAATCCCACCTAGGATGGGGACATGAGATTGTGTTACGGGGTTTGCATCAATAAAGACTTGTGAGCCAAATTGAGAAATTGTGTGCCGATCTAATAAATAAACAGCATCAGCTTTGGTATTAGTTAGGCCGTAATGATCTAATAACCAATCCGATGTTAGATGACGCTTATCTAAGTCGAAGTCTGAGGTGTGATTAAGCAATATGCCCGTTACGGACAATATTAAAACGAAAATAGCGACAATTGCGCCCATTGTTCGATGCAAACTTCGCATTCTACGGTTCATAGTTCAACCCTTATACATTTAGCATATTCATCCAGTGAATTTGTCTAAATATAATGCCAGTCTTGCAACATCAGTCATAGCTCTAACTGATAAGGTTGCCCCTGAAACACCGTCAATATGACGATCTAATTTCATATTATTCAATGTAGCTTGTTTAAATTGTTGGGTAAATGCGGGATGGCGAATTTCACCACCCCGACTTTCTCTAAAGGCAAGTACCTTTATTGATTCAATTTTCCCAGCGGCCACAACGATACCAAACGTTATTGGTTTCTCTTTACCTATTTCTTCCAAGATCCAGACACTGCGCTGTTCATTACGCCAGTATCTAATTCTGAGTCCGGCATAATTATGACCTAATATAGCTGTCACGGTCGATGCTAAATCACCTTTAAGCCATACCACTTTACTTTTCGGTACAGCGTCATTAAATGTGTCGCTTAAAAAATCTTGATTAGTTTGATACACACCGCGCGCAAAAACCGTGACCGAGCTCAATATTAAGCTGATTAAGACTAATACTCGCAGTGTGTATCGATATTGACCCAATATTTTCACCTTAGAATTGGTAACCTAAACCTGCGTTGAAGCCATCTGATTCGCCACCATTAGGTTTATCTTGGTTTTGATAGTCAAGTTTAACCACAACATTTTTATGTGGCCACCAGTTAACCCCTAAGTCAATCTGATCATATTCACTATCAATAGAATCTTTACCCGCTTGATTATCCCATTCGCTGTAACGAGCAAACAGTCCAAAGTTTTCATTGATTCGGTATGAAGGTTCAACATACCAACCTGTTTGCTCATCATAACCATCTGCTTGAGGACCTTCGCCATCTAAATCCCATGTTGCATATAAAGCACGTAAACCAAAATCACCACGCTGAATAACCGCATGCGCTTCAAATAAGGTTGCACTCCCCGCAGTAGAATCTTGGCTTTGAGTCATATCTTCTTGATACTGAACTGTAGCCGCTAATTCAACCCCTGGCATTCCAGTCCATTTTAATCGACCTGTGTAAGCATAATCATCAGCTAATGCATTGGATACTTTTTGTCGACCATCGCGTATTTTATAACTCGACTTTGTTCCGCCTTTGCTGACATCTAAACCAGAAGATATAGCTAGATCATAACTAAAACCTTGGGCAATCTCACCACTAAACATCGCACCCGCAGCCCACCATGTTGATGGAATAATATTTTTTTCTACTGAATTACGCTCAGTACCATAGAAAGTATTAGGCTCATGCGTTTCGTTAAGGATACCCACTGGAGTTAAGAATACACCACCTTTAACACGGTGCTGCTGACTCATATCATATTCAATATAAGCTTGTTCTAATTCAACCTCACCATCATTGCTAGCATCAGCAGTGTCTTGCACTAAAGCATGTTCTAACTCAAATTCTGAAGCAAATCGTAGGCGATCATTGAACTCATAACCAAAAAATAATACAAAGCGATGGAAGTCAATCTTATTCGTTTCATTACCATCTTCATCTTCTAGGTTGTTATAGTGCAATTCACCGTAACCACCAATACTCGTATTATTTGCCGACTGACTGGCTACTTTTACCGCTTCTTCAGTCGCGACGGCTAATGCTTCTACCGTTTCATTTGCTTCAAGTGCTGTTTGCTCAGTTTGCTCCACTTTTATTTTTAAGCTTTGGTTCTCAACTTTTAACTGTTGGTTTTGTTGCTGAACGTCTGCCATTTGGCTCTTCATTTCTTGCAATAAAGCCCAAATTTCTTCATTCGTCGGTGCTGCTGCTTGAGCAGAAGAAACGGCGACCATCACACTTGCAGCGACCAATGTTTTTTTGAATAAGGTCATTTTGTTACTCATCATTATTTAAAAGATGGGCAAATGATACCTTTCTGCAAAGCTAAATGCAAATCATTCTTATTTAGAATTACTTTTTAATAATTAAACCAATATTCGCTTCACGAATTATTCACGAGACCCATGTCGTTTTTTCTTTCTTGCAGTTTGTTTAGCTTCTTTCTCTGCTCTAATTTTAGCCATTTCAACTAACTCTTTTTCCATCATTTCTGGCGTTTCTAAAGTGATCCGGCCAATTGTAATATCACGGAATTCAGTTAATAAGATCTTGGCAGCGCGATCTAAATCAACTCTACCACCAGCACGTAAACAACCACGTTTGGCCCCAATCATTTCTAATAAAGGCAGCTCATCTTCGGGTAGTTCATCAAGTTGATAGCGTTCTTTTAATAGCTCCGGATAAGCTTGTCGAAAGTAACCAACGGCATACATGGCAATATCGTCATTACTAATTGCCGTTTCTTTAATTGCCCCCGTAATGGCTAAGCGGTAACCACCATGTTGGTTTTCTAGTCTTGGCCACAATACGCCCGGCGTATCAAGCAAAACAACACCTTGATCAAGTTTAATCCGCTGCTGATTCTTAGTGACCGCAGGTTCATTACCTGTTTTCGCAATCATCCGACCTGCTAAATTGTTAATTAAGGTTGATTTACCTACATTAGGAATCCCCATAATCATTGCTTCAAGCCTTTCCGAACCGTTTGCTTTTGTTGGAACCATTTTGTGACATAAGCTTAATAAGCCATGCATTTTCTCAGGTTCTTCTGTCGTCAACGCAATCGTTTTAACACCTTTTTGCTGCTCTAAATAATCTTGCCATTGCTGAGTAACAACAGGATCAGCAAGATCACTTTTACTCAACACTTTAATACACGGCTTATCACCCCGAATATCAGCCAACATGGGGTTTTCACTACTAAAAGGAATGCGTGCATCAAGGATCTCAATAATAAGATCAACCTGAGGTACTATCTTACGCATTTCTTTACTAGCCTTATGCATATGGCCGGGGTACCAATTAATATTAGCCATTTATTTTGTTAACTCTATATGTGTTTTTTCTATGATGATGAGGCGCTTTTTGTATAACTTACCTAACGCTTTTTTATAACTCGATTTACTCACACCAAATTGTTTTGAAATAACGTCTGGTGGGCTTTTTTCTGTCATTGTCGTTTTACCGCCTTCTGACTTAATGAAGGCTAAAATTTTCTCTGACAAATCATCCAATGCTTCGCGCGTCACCAGTTGCAAACATAAATCAAGTTTCTTATCTTCTCGAATATGTTTGATATACCCCTTCATCGACTGACCGATACTGATCGGCTTAAACACATCACTGTTAAATAAAAGTCCAATTGTGCCGCCATCAACCACGGCTTTATAACCCAAATCAGTGCGACCACTGATCAATAAATCAACCTGTTGCTGCTCCTTATAATAAGGCGAGGTATCAGCTATAAACTTCTCTAATCTTGTACTTGCTGCAATGCGCTCTGATGCGGGATCGATATAAATATAGACCACATAAGATTGACCCACTTCAAGCGGCTTTTGTTGCTCACTAAAAGGTACCAGTAAATCTTTAGGTAAACCCCAGTCCAGAAAGGCACCAATTCTGTTGACTTCAAGCACTTTCAAAAAAGCACATTCGCCCACCATTGCTTTCGGTGTTTCAGTCGTGGCAATCAACATATCTTCTGAATCTAAATGAACAAAAACTTCAAGCTCATCGCCAACCGAACAGCCTTCCGGCACATAACGACGTGGTAAGAGAATTTCTTCACCATCACCACCGTCAAGATAAATACCAAAATCCAGTTTTTTAAGTACTGTCAGTGTGTTTAATTTTCCAAGTTCAACCATGTTTTTCTCAAAATATATAATTAATTTAGTTAGATTTTAACGCAATAGTAAATCTAGCGTTGAAATGAAGTTTCAAGGATAGGCCGTATTAAAAATAGTCACGTATAATGCATCTTTACTTACTCATTCATATCAACAGAGAAAAATAATGCCTAAAGCTAGTGATCTAAAACGCGGGATGGTCGTTGAAGTTAATAATGAACCTCATGTAGTGAAAAGTATTGAGGTGCGTAACCCTTCTTCTCGTGGCGCATCAACATTGTATAAGATTCGTTTTAACCACCTCAAAACCAAGCAAAAACGCGACGAATCTTTAAAAGGTGAAGACTTTTTAAAAGACGTTGATTGTGAACGTAAGATCCTACAGTTTTCTTATAAAGATGATGACGGTTATACCTTTATGAGTTTAGAGGATTATGAACAGTACACGATTAACGCTGAAGATGTTGAAGATGAAAGTCTATACCTAGTAGAAGGGCTTGAAGGTGTAGTATCAATCTTGCTTGATGGTAATTTGGTTGCGATTGAGTTACCTGCCGCTGTTGCGATGGAAATTACTGAGACCGCTCCAGGTATTAAGGGCGCATCTGCTACTGCTCGCACTAAACCCGCTCGCTTTGCTACGGGCTTGGAAATTCAGGTTCCTGAGTATATTGAACCCGGTGAATTGATAAAAATTAATACCGACTCCGGTAAGTTTATGTCTCGTGCATAAATAAATTTCTCATTCATGAGAACAAAAGTTAAACATTATCTGTTAATTAGCTTAGGCTGGTTTTTTGTCCTATTAGGCGCTATTGGTGCTGTATTGCCTTTACTGCCTACCACTCCTTTTCTGATTATTGCATTGGCGTGCTTTGCTGAAAGCTCGCCTCGTTTTCATCGTATGTTATTAGCCAATAAGTGGTTTGGCCCACCACTCGCACAGTGGGAAAAGACAAAGACCATCAGGCGTAAAATAAAATACAAAGTAATGTTACTAATTATTGCCACCTTTAGTATCTCGATTTTTGTGCTTTCAGGTCGGCTTGGTCTACAACTTATGCTCGTTTGTTTTTGCTTAATTTTATTAGGTTTTGTTTGGAGACTTAAAGAATCTGAGGTATGAAAGAATGAATATCATTGATGCCATCACACAACGTCATTCAACTCGTGCATTTCTTGATAAAGAAGTGAGCATTGATCAGGTCAATGACATCCTCGAAGCAGCTAAATATTCACCCTCAGGGGCCAATACACAACCTTGGCAAGTTGTGGTAGTTTCAGGTGATACCAAAATAAAACTTCAACAGCAGATAGAGCAAGCATTTCATGCAGGTACGCCTTCTCAAATACGCTATCAATATTATCCTGTTACGTGGAAACCAATTTATAAACAACGTCGCCATCAATGTGGCTTGCAATTGTACCAAGCAGTCAATATTGCCAGAGAAGATAGTGAGGCTCGTAAAGCCCAATGGGCAGCGAACTACCGCGCCTTTGATGCTCCTATCATGCTGTTGTTTTTTATTGATTCATCTATGGAGGCAGGCTCCTTTATGGATTACGGTATGTTTCTTCAATCGATCATGTTGGCTGCCATGGAGCAAGGCTTAGCTACCTGTCCACAGGCTGCATTAGCCGAATACCCTGACATTGTGAACGCAACGCTAGGATACTCAGATGATCACATAGTCTTGTGCGGCATGGCACTCGGTTATGAAGATAAACACGCTCCAGTTAATAACTACCGAACACCGCGTGAATCCGTGTCCTCTTTTACCCATTACTTTGATTAAAAACTACCTTAGGTATTGCTCAATATTCACATCATCAATCTGTTCTACTGGTAAAAAACGTTTGGCATACTGTAAATACACGCCACTCGTTAAAAATAGTTCAAATACATCAATATCAATACTCTCCCTTAAAGCCATCTTATGAAGTATCGACACAGCCTGACTAATTGGTTTTGCTTTTTTATAAGGTCTGTCAGCAGCAGTTAATGCCTCAAATATATCTGCAACAACCATAATCCGTTCAGGTGTCGACAAGTCAATGGCCGATAATTTTCGTGGATACCCCGTTCCCTTCATTGTTTCATGATGAGTGGTGGCATAACGTGCAACTTGAGATAATTCTGGAGGAAACGGTAAATTCTCAAGCATCTTAATCGTACTGATCATATGTTCATTAATTTTAAAACGATCTTCTGCTGTCAATGTGCCTCGTGATACGGTCAGATTATAGAGTTCACCCAAATTATAAAGATGCTCCGGCACCTCCATTTTGATGCCTAATTTAGGATCATAATCAGTACTATGCAGTCGTTCAATAATATGTTCTGGCTTGTCACTCAACAGTTGTTCTGTAACAGGTAAAGAAGGACTGAGGTCAGTAAAACGATCTTCATCAATAGGCGATAATCCAAGTCGATCATCAAAATGTCGTTGCCATGTTGTATTCGCTAACGACTGAAGTCTCCTGATATCATCATCATCAATGTATTCACCACCAATATTACATTTGGCAATAAAGGCAAAATCATCTTGCAGTTGTTGCTGATATTGCTCCAACTTAGCTCTTAATGTCTTATCGTCACCCTGTTCTATCGTCTGTTGTAAGTAATCAATCTCAGCATCGCGCCACAGCACTTCAAAACGCATTCGAATTTCATGTATACGGTTATAAATACTTTCTAATTTGGTGCCTTTATCAATAATATGTTCTGGTGTGGTGATTTTTCCACAGTCATGTAACCACGCACCGATTCGGAACTCACGCCATTCATTTTCATTTTTAAATTTGAAGCTGCCAAAAGGCCCTGCTTCTGATTCATTGGCTACCTCTGCCAACATAAATGCTAGCTCTGGAACCCGTGCACAATGCCCTGCTGTATAAGGTGATTTGTCATCGATCGCTTGAGCAATCAATTCAATAAATGCTTCTATCAACTCTTGTTGCGATATCTCATGTTGTGCAATAGAATCTGACATGCTAATCATGGAATTAGCTAAGTCATTAATCTCCGTGATATTGCTCTCGACACGCTCTAGTTCTAGATATTTTCTCTGTTTTATTCTCTCACTATCCTCCACTAACATTCGAATAGCTCTAACGAGAGGTGATGCAATCAAGCCGATAAAAGGAAGAAGTAGCAATACAATAGCAGCCGTAATCAAAATAGACGTTTTAACTTTGTCTAAGCCCACTGCCATCACTGTATCTACTGGCGTAATAATGGCTAAAAAGTCTTTCTCTGTAATAGGTTCCGCATAGACAAAATACTGTTCCCCATTCAATGATAATGTCTGTAGTCTCTCGGATTGTCCTAGCTCAGTTAAAGCGATAAGATCAGCATAAGGCACTGTACTCATTAGTCCATTCACACTCTCCTCGTGGTTGAACCATTTATTTTTTAGTGCGTTTTTATGAGTATCATTGAGCCTTTCTAATGCTAGATTAATAATTCCAGCCACCTCAGGTGTAGAATTATTAACCAGAAAGTGCAATTCAGTCGGAAATTGTTGTGGAGAGAAATCGAAAGGTTGGTATACATCAACATCTTCGATGAAAAACTCTTTGGCAGAATAATTTAAAATCTCAGCCGTATCAATGCCTGCATCAACCTCACCATCTTGAACTGCAGTGAACATGGCCTTCACTGAATCAACTTCAACGATTTTTATTTGAGGGAAATGCTTTTGGACTCGATCAATCAGTGACCAATTTTTGGGGATTGCAACGGTCTTACCTGTCAGTTGTTCCACATTTTTAATGGCTGGGTTACCAACAGGTGAAATAATTCCATAGGGCACATCTACAAAAGCTTGACTGAGTTCACCAACAGTCTTTCTAGCGGAATTGAAAAAAACGGGTTGAATAATATCAAGTTCATTATTCATGAATAACTGTGTCATTTCCTGCCAATCTAGGCCATTTACATAGCGGAATTGAAACCCCGTCATCTTGGCAATATAGTCTAATACATCAATAGAATAGCCTCGAGGCTGACCAGCAATTGCAAAATTAATAGGGGGCCAATTAGTTTCATTAGACACGGTTAAATAGGGATTGTTTTTGATCGTATTTTTTTGTGTATCGCTTAAATATAAGGTAGGTGCAGGCGGTAAAACCAGTGCTTTTTCCTGTTGAATGTTAGAGGCAATGATCTCACCATTCCTCTGATAGAGGTAAAGCTCACTCTTCTCATTTAAGGACTGTGCTTGTAAAAAATCAGATATCGAAGGCAAAACAATACCGATTGCTAATACCGTATTACTCGCTTCAATTTGGGTGGAATACGTTTGTCCAGGAAGTTGTAAATTCTGGAATAAATATGGCTCTGTTTTATGAACTAGCTTTGCTTTAGCATTAATAAACCAAGGTCTCTTTCTCACATCATAATTGGTCGGCTCTTGCCAGCTGCGCTGATGATTGAATTCTTCATCAAAATAATCAAAGTGATGGTAACGCTTGCCATCCTTGGTTTTAACGGTAATTACAAGCCAATGGTCTTGTGCCGATACATTCAGCTGCTGACGGATCTCAATATTGGCATTCAGGTTGACCAACTGGTAAAAACCACCTTCGGCAAAGCCCACAGTAATATCGGCAAAGATGGGGTTCCGTTGCAATATTTCTGCAAAAAAATCGCGTGATTGTTCAGAAATAGTGTCATCTTCGATCAGCTTGGGGAATTTAGATAATATGCGAACAGTCTCTGTCGCTTTGTCATCAACAGCAGCGAGATAATCACGCGTGCCAGTCGCCGTTTGTTGATAGGTCGATAAAGCTGCTTCTAGAGTTAATGCCTTACTAAAATGATAGTGCAGTCCAATTGCCACTGAAGCAGTCATTAATGTTGAAATTAAAACAACAGCAACAATAGCCGATCGAATCGAAAAACGAAAATGTTTCCAGTGAGCCTGTAATACCATGCAAATCTCTTTAATAAAAATGAGGCTGTTGTGATAATTCGGTGACTATACTCGCGATATCATCAGAGTATTTCGTATTATTTAGCCTAGCCAAAACCCCAAGCCAAATTCATAAATATCACAATACCCTTAAGGTATAATTATCTTTTTAATTTTCACTACAAGCATAAAAAAATGGATCTAAATACTTTTCTCAGTCAATTAAGCCTACACCCTGAAACCGTTGAGTTTTCTGACACCATGACACTTATTGACGAGTTATATAACTTTACTCCAAGTAAATTCATCAATGGTGACACTATAAATGAAGCCGATCAGAACAATGGTTCATGCAAAATTTTTGCTTTTGGTTTGCTCAATGATTTATCTGAACAGCACACTTTAGCCTGTTTTGGCAGTTATTACCGTGATGATGTTCTAAAAAATCCTGATCGCGATGATCACCAAAATATTCGTAACTTTATGATCTCAGGCTGGGCTGGTATTAAATTTAACGGTCAAGCACTGAACCTCATTTAAATCCTGAAAATTACGCAGGTCGCTATTAAAGCGACCTGATTTTTTATCCTACAATAAGACGCGCTCAATCCCGCCTTCTTTCACATTTTCAATGAACTTAGGCTGCCAATTATCACCTAATACATGGTTAGCCACTTCAACGACGATATAGTCAGTATCAATCCCCGTATCTTCACTATAACGAGATAGACCTTGTTGACAGGCAGGACAAGAAGTCAGCATTTTCACATTACCTTTCACTGCGGTATCCGCACCCGTTAATTCCTGAATACCTTTGGTAATTTCTTCTTCTTTACGGAAGCGTACTTGCGTTGCAATATCAGGTCGAGCAACGGCAAATGAGCCTGCTTCACCACAACAACGATCACTCAAGGTCACGTCTTGACCTAATAATGTAGCAGCGACATTGGTTGATTCATACGTTTTCATCGGTGTATGACAAGGTTCATGATAAAGGTATTGAGTTCCTTCAACACCTTCCATTTTGACACCCTTTTCCATCAAGTATTCATGGATATCTAATAAACGACAACCAGGGAATATCGACTCAAATTGATATTTAAGTAACTGATCCATACAGGTACCACACGATACAATAACCGTTTTAATATCCATATAGTTCAACGTATTGGCTAGTCTATGGAACAACACTTGGTTAGCCGTTGATATCACCTGCCCCTTTTCAGTATCACCGCTTGATGCTTGTGGGTAACCACAACATAAATAACCCGGTGGTAAAACTGTTTCAGCACCTACTTCATGCAGCATCGCTAATGTTGCTAAACCTACTTGGCTAAATAAACGCTCTGAACCACAACCTGGGAAGTAAAATACAGAATCAGAATCCTCATTCACTTTTTTTACATCGCGCAAGATTGGAATCATCTTGTCATCTTCCACACCCAACATGGCACGCGTTGTTTGTGATGGTAAACCAGCAGGCATTGGTTTTTTCATAAAATGAACCACTTGCTCACGGATTGGTGTTTTACCCGTTGTTGGCAATGGTCGTTTCTTTTTACTGCCTAATAAAGCCAGACGTTTACCCAAACCATGAACGAAACGTTGCCCTTTATAACCCCACTCGATCATGCCCTTACGCATTATTTTAATGGTCAATGGATCAGTGGCATTCAAATACGCCATTGATGTCCATGTGCCCACATTAAAGTGACGTTTACCCTGATTTTTCAAGATAGCACGCAACTTCACCGTCACATCACCAAAATCAATGTTGACTGGACAAGGGTTCAAACAGCGATGACAAACTGTACAGTGATCGGCGACATCATTCATTTCTTCAAAATGGCGAACCGAAATACCACGACGAGTTTGCTCTTCATAAAGAAAAGCTTCCATGATCAAGCCAGTGGCTAAGATCTTGTTGCGTGGTGAATACAATAAATTGGCACGAGGCACATGCGTTGTACATTCAGGTTTACACTTACCACAACGCAGGCAATCTTTAATATCGTTATTTACTTCATTCAATTCGCTGGCTTCAAGAATTAAAGCTTCTTGCTGTAACAGTCTCATTGAAGGTGTGTAGGCATTGTCTAAACCAGACCCGGCCAATAATTTACCAGCATTAAAATTACCGTTGGGATCGACTTGCTCTTTGTATTTTGCAAAAGCATCAATCGTGGCTGGATCAAGATATTGCATCTTAGTCAAACCGATACCATGCTCACCCGAAATAACACCACCTAATGCGCCTGCCAATTCCATTACATCATCAACGATGAGTTCGGCTTCATGCATCATGTTGTAATCATTAGAGTTAACGGGAATATTCGTATGGACGTTGCCATCACCCGCATGCATATGGGTTGCTATAAACAAACGACTCGAACGATGATCTGCATGAATAGCATCGAGTTTTGTACGTAATGCTGCTAATGACTGTCCTTGGAATAATTCTTTTAGTGGTTTCTCAACTTCTTGGCGATAAGAAATTCGTACATCACGTCGTTGTAATACATCAAATAAGGTATCACCCTCATTTAACTTAGCGATAACCTCTTCAGACAATAAATCTAATTTATCTGCTGCTAGTGACTCAAAACTATTTAATATGTCATTCCAGCGAGCACGAACATCATCAAGGTGTTTACAAGCAGCATCAATCTTCGCTTGTAGGATGGCATCATTTTCAACACTGTCATCTAGATCTTTATCTTCCTGCTTCAATTCTTTCGGCTGGTTTGATAAATAAGTGCAAGCCGCATCAGCCATATTTAATTTATTACGCGTAGATTGCACAATATTCATGCGCTCAATGCCATCGTTATACTCAGACAGACGATCTAATGGGATCACCACATCTTCGTTAATCTTAAAGGCATTGGTATGTTTCGCAATTGCTGCTGTTCGAGAACGATCTGCCCAAAAACGTTTACGTGCTTCCGGACTAACGGCAATAAAACCCTCGCCATCACGTGCATTAGCTAAGTGAACAATTTCAGAACAGGCTGCCGCAACAACATCTTCATCATCACCAGAAACATCAATCATTAACACCATTTTTGGCAGTTCTGATCGTGGTGCTTTAGTGGTGTAATCAACAGCACGAACATAACGTTCGTCAAGATGTTCCATCCCCGCTAAAACAATCCCTGGATTGTTATCCAGCACATCTTTAGTTTCAACAATCGCGGGGACAGCTTTACTTAAATCATTACCGAAAAACTCAAGACACACTGTGCGAGTAAATTTAGAGTCACGATGTAAAACAAATACCGCAGAGGTAATTAAACCATCACAGCCTTCTTTTTGAACACCCGGCAAACCACCTAAGAACTTATTGGTAACATCTTTACCAAGGCCTATTTTACGTAACTCAGGAGCAGGAATTGCAATATGTTCTGGTTCACCGATAACGGTTTTACCATTTGCTTGATAACGCGTCACTTGGAACTCAGCAATCTCAATATCGTGGATCTTGCCCATATTATGGTTAAGACGTTCTACTTCCATCCACTGTGAATCAGGTGTCACCATGCGCCATGACACTAAGTTATCAAGCGTTGTTCCCCACATGACGGCTTTTTTACCACCGGCATTCATCGCAACATTACCACCAATAGTTGAGGCATCTTGTGATGTTGGGTCAACGGCAAATACTAAACCATTTTGACCGGCAAGATCAGAAACGCGGCGAGTTACCACGCCTGCTTCAGCACGAACAGTCGCTACCTCATCATCACGCCCAGCGAGTGTTCGATAGATAACAGGACCCAGACCTTCTAGCTTCTCAGTATTAATCACAATACTTTCTGCCGTTAGCGGGATTGCTCCCCCTGTATATCCGGTACCACCACCACGAGGAATGACGGTTAAACCTAATTCAATCGATGCAGCAACCAGTGCAGCCATCTCTTCTTCACTGTCAGGCGTAGCAACAGCAAGTGGATATTCAACACGCCAATCCGTTGCATCCGTCACATGTGAAACACGTGCTAAACCATCAAACTGAATATTATGTTTTTTAGTAGCTCTCGATAACCGACGCATCACAGCCTGTCTACGTTCTGCAATCGATAACAAATCACGTTCAAATTTAGCAACAGCCTCACGCGCACTACTTTCAAGTTCCAGTGCTAATTGATTGTTATTTTTTGTTGCGCGCTCGCGCACTTGATCAAGCCGATGATGCAAAGCATGGCATAAGGAATCCCAACGCTTACGGTTTGCAACTAAATCATCTTGAATAAAAGGATTACGTGAGATAACCCACATATCTCCCAAGACCTCAAATAACATTTTGGCACTACGCCCAGTTTTACGTTGACCTCGTAAAGTTTGGATGGTGTCCCACATGGGTTCACCCAAATATCGAATAACGATTTCACGGTCAGAAAAAGAGGTATAGTTGTACGGTATTTCGCGAATTCTGTTTGGCATGTTTTCCACAAAAAAACAGTTAATAGAAATGATCTACGAAATAATATCATGAAGCACGCCTTTTATATGCGCACAAAAAATAGGATAATCTGATATTAAATTTTTTCGAGCCCCAAATTAGATGGAATTACCTCATATTCTTGCCCTTGCCATACTGCAAGGTTTAACTGAATTTTTACCTATTTCTAGCTCAGCCCATTTAATCCTATTGCCCATTATTGCTGGCTGGGAAGATCAAGGGCTCGCTTTCGATGTTGCCGTTCACGTCGGTACACTCAGTGCCGTTATCTTTTATTTTCGCCATACCTTAAAAAAATTATCCTCCGACTGGTTTCAATCTCTAAAATTGCGCAAGCATGTAGATGAAAGCTTCCTTGCTTGGGCTGTATTGTTTGCAACAATTCCCGCAGGACTTGCAGGACTCTTATTAAATGATGTGGTCGATAACCATTTACGCAGCCCATTTGTTATTGCAGCCACCACGATTGGTTTTGGTTTATTACTCGGTTGGGCAGATTGGTATGGCAAGCGTCAACGAGAACTAAACCAGATTAATTGGAAAGACATCTTATATATAGGGTTTGCTCAGGCAATATCACTCATTCCCGGAACATCACGCTCAGGTATCACCATGACAGCAGGATTAATGCTGGGTTTATCTAGACATGCAGCCGCACAGTTCTCCTTTTTGTTATCAATTCCTATTATTTTCTTAGCTGGCGGCTGGATCAGTGTTAAACTAATCAGATCGTCGATAGCAATTGATTGGACCACACTATTTTCTGGCGCACTATTCTCTGCGATTAGTGCTTATATTTGTATTCACTTCTTTATGAAGTTAATCAGTCAGATCGGCATGTGGCCTTTTGTAATCTATCGTCTAATACTAGGTGTAATTCTAATCACCTTATTTATCTAGTAATTTGGGTTGACAGTGAGCGGTTGAATGCGTAATATTCCCCCTCTTTATTAGACCCGCTTGCGTAATTTTTTCAGGAGCAACCCGCGGAATGAAAACAA
>ENA-OSET01001658-OSET01001658.1-sediment-metagenome-genome-assembly--contig:-NODE-1658-length-22883-cov-12.627642_pt1 | contig 22883 bp, 22 predicted proteins | sample MGYA00237882_ERZ534229 | MGnify/ENA primary metagenome ERZ534229 (study PRJEB26408, sample SAMN06266212) | sediment metagenome | isolation source: Hudson Canyon methane seep mesocosm | place... | reverse complement strand
CACATGTAATTATCGACCATAATCTTATTTTTACAATGTGAAATTGTGTGTTTTTTAATCATATTTTTTCATAAAATAAGAGGGGCTTTCTCTTATTTAATATAAGGGCTAAGTAATATAAAGGGGGAGAGTAAAATAAAGAGTAACGGGGTTATTTAGTTTTATTACTTTGGGCTGCGTTTTCAGAGTTTTCGTCTGGGTGACCTGTTAAGTAATGGCCTTCCTCATGTGTTTGTAGTGAGCCTCCTCTACTCCAGGGCATTAAGCGGTAGTGTGGCTTTCTCATGGAGAAATCAACAAACGGGTATTTGATAATATCGAAGTAGGGTGAGTAATCAAAGTCACTGGGGGTACAGAGTTTTGGGTTTCGTCTGTACACCTTAACTTCATCATGATCATCCCGTTTTACGAGCGGCAAAATAGGGTATTGAATAGATGCAAAAGCTTCAGCGATCATCGTCGAACAGACGGTTTTTGTAGCGAGCCCAATATTATGCTGAAAAATACTTGAGCGCCACCTTCTGGGCATTATCCACCAAGGAAATAAGAAGCGTGCTAAATCAAATATTTGTCGAATGTCATAGTCTGACCCTAGGCGGCTGATTGCGTAATTGATTACACTTTGCATATCTTTATAGGTGAGATCTCTGGGGCGGCATATTCTTAGATGGTCGCGGTCATAGAATGTAAGTGGTCGAATAATAGTCCCTTTGCCAAGCTCGCTTTCAACTATTAACTGTACATCGGGTTGACCATCAAAAAATGACTTTAATCGTTCTCTGCTCATTGGATGGTCAATTTCATGCAAGCGACCTAAATAAAGGGCTGCATGAGACCAGCGGCTTTGCGTTAATAACTTAATTACTTCACTTACCCGTGTTCTGCCTTCAACCAGAATGACATCCCCCGGCTTTATTTCGTGGCGTACACGTTCAAAATCACTAAGAGGAATCTCTCTAGGAGGACGTTCGTAATTTAGCCAGTTTACAACCAAATCAATTAGAGAGTATTTGGCTCTCATTCCCATTAGCTTTACCTTCAGTTTTAATTATTTTTTAATCTTACACTCTTAAATTTATAGTTAAAAAAAGGCTTTTCCTCCACTTTATTTCCATTAAACGAGAAATAGAGGGTAATTAAAGTCGCATTATGAGTGTGTAAACACGTTTGTTCATTTAGAATAGAGCGTAAGAGGTCGTACCGGCCGTTTTGCTGTTATAAATTTTTAGTTAATAATGTTTTGAGGTTTTGTTAGATATGTCAGATAAAGAAAATATAAATGATGTTCAGCCGGATGAAGTATCTGAAGATAGCCAGCTTTCTAACAAGATAAAAGACTCTGCGCGTCAAATTTGGCTTGCTGGTCTGGGGGCATATAACAAAGCCGAAGAAGATGCAGGTAAGATATTTGAAAAGCTTGTTAAGGAAGGTGAGGAAATAGAGAACCTGACCCGAGGTGCAGTTGAGAAGAAAATTAGAGTAGTAGAAGATACCGTTGAAGGTGTTAAAGAGAAGGCAAACGGCACTATAGGAAAGTTAGAAAGTGTGTTTGATCAGCGTGTTTCCAAAGCCCTTAAGAAAATGGGGATTCCTACACGTGGCGAGATCAAAGAGCTAGAAGAGCAGATTGCTGAGCTGAAAGCGCAGTTAGAAGCGTCAAAGAAAAATTAAATATCGCGCTAAAGTGGTGCTCCTACATGATTAGTTTTTTTGTAGGAGCGGCTCTTAGTCAAGATTAAAGATAAGCCTCACCCATTTCCCTAAGTTGTTCGCGTTCTGCTTCTCTCAAATAGGGTAAAACCAGCGTCATTACCTGATAAACACCCTTATTTAACGTGTCATCACTTTCTTTACCATCTACAACGGTTGAAAAACTGATCCAGTAGGTTGAAGTGAGTACGATACTTTTACATAAGGTTTCAATTTCGTCGTCAGACGCATTAAGGATGCCTTGTTCAGCCAAATTTTTACAAATTTGTTGTGATGCTTTTGTTTTTTTATTGATTATTTTTTTAAACCGGTTAGCAAGCTTATCGTGTCTGGATAGAACGTTTACCAAGTCTTGATATAAAAATTGGTAGCGAGCAATGACTTCAAATATTAAATGAAGAAATAACCACTGGTCTTCCCCTGTAAGACTTGTTTCGGGTACTTCAAGGATTTCACCAATCTCTTTTTCATACCAGTTAAATAGTTCGCTCAGGATTTCAGTTTTATTTTTGAAATGGTAATAAAGGTTACCGGGACTGATATCCATTTCATCGGCAATTTGAAGGGTGGTAACATTGGGTTCACCGCACTCATTGAATAATTCAAGTGTGGTAAAGAGTATCCGATCACGGGTTTTCATTATTTTCCATACATCCTGTAACTATCAGACTATAGTACCCTTTTTGAAATGCATATTACAAAAGAAGATGTGTGAAGTAGTCGTAAATTCTAAAGACTAACTAATACGCTTGGTTTTCTGTAAAAGTGAGTAATAGTTCCGTCAGTAAACTTATTGAAGAACGAGCTGACTTCTGTAATTAACTTTAGTTCGTGTTGATCAGATATAGGCTCTTTGACTAACACTCTCATTTGATTAAAATTTTCTCTAATTTTTGAAAATCTTGCATTCATCGTACAGGTTACAACGTCATCAACCGTTATGTTTAATTTATTTGCTAATACATCTTTATTCGCGTTTATTTGCTCTGTGCCAAGATCGTACTGTGTATCAATATGTTCTAATTTTACCCGATTAATAATGCAGTAGGCGTAACTTGCAGGTTTTTTTCGAGCGTAGTTTCTGAAGCATTCCCAAAAATAATTATCCGTTAGGTACCTGAATTCATTAAGGTCGGTCAAACATAGTTGAACATAGTCTGAAATGGATTGATCTTCCAGTACTTCATTGATTGCCTCACGTAGCAGCCAGTCAAAACCCAGTGCAGTTTTGTGTGCATAAACATGGCGGTACATTTGGTAGCGACTGTAAACAAAGTCTTCTAATGCGCTAAGCCCCTTTGAAGTAACTGCAAGGCCGAGCCAGGGTTCTGAGGGAGCCCATCCAAATCGAAGGTTACTGAGAAGGTGGTCTAGATTAAACCCACCAATGGTGACTGATGAATGAAAACCATCTCTCAACATATAATCTGCTCGATCAGCATCTACTTCGCCAGAGATTATGGATGAAAGAAGCTCTCTAACCAGAATTGGTGCGGAATTATTGGTTTCACCAACGATGAATTCCCAAAAATGTGATGCATGTTCGCAAAAAAGATCACTGGGTGTAGATGAGGTAGTTTCCATTATAGATAGCACATCAATAGGATTAATGCCTGAGGCTTGAACATCAGTATCCATTAGTAGCTGATAGGCGCAGCGAATAGAGTAATGTTCATGTTCTATAACGTCAGGGCTAGACTCATATAATTCATCAGGAAGCTGGTTTCCCCAAAGCTTTTTAAATAAATCAGGGTCACTCATCATTTTTTTGATGCTAGATACACGAGTAAACTGGTGTGAGAAGCTTGAATGGCCACTATCATGTAAAAGACAAGCAAGCCTGATTACTTTATTAAAGTAATCAATAGCAAAAAACTGAGCGTTCGATGTTTTAGTTTTTGATTTATAGTGCCTGGTTTCGAGGTAGCTTTTAACCATTGATAAAAAAATGCGCTCTCCCACATGCATAACGCCAATGCTATGCAAAAAACGAGAGTGAGTTGCCCCTGGGAATACTAATGATAAAATATCGTTTTGACATATATTCCGTAAACGCTGAAACAAGGGGTGATCGATAACGGTTACTTCATGAGGGAAAAGGGGAATACCGCCATGTACTGGGTCCATTATTAGTTTAGAATGGGCGCCTAATAAGTCCTCTGGGAAGTACTCCATAAAAGGTTTCACACTGTTTGTTTAAAAAAGGCTCTTTGACTAAAGTCGAAGAGAGAAATTAGTATGCATGCTCTAAATTATGAGCATAGTCTTAAAATAACTACATGATGTACAAAGTTTAGCCCAAAATAAGAGTGAGTTGTGATGTTATTCACGGTATTCAATGCTGCGAACACTAATCTATATAAACAGGTAGAAAAAGTTAGACTTGTTGTGGTCGGGTTCTATACTCAAATGTATAAAAACCCGTTACTTAACTGCACGATTGTGGTTGTCTAGTATGTCAAGCCAAGCTGAACGTATGTTGGTAATCGATAAAGATGATGGTTGTAGGCAATATCTGTCTAGCGGCCTAGTTGCTAAAGGTTACTATGTTGTTGCTGTCAAAGATATTAAAGAAGCTTTGGTAAGTATAGCCAACGGTCGACCTGACCTTATTTTTGGTGATTTGAATTCCGATGAAATTAATCTGTTAACAAAACTCAAAGACCCTGAAAGTCCGCCATGTCCTGTTGTAGCCTTTTCACATACAGAAAACGCCTCAGATGTTGTTACTGCATTGCGTGCAGGTGCTTCTGATTTCATCATCAAACCTATTGACGACTTTACTGTGGTTGATGAAGTGATTAAACGAATGTTTGATCAAATTAGAATATTTCGTTTAAACATGCGGTACAGAGTTGAATTAGAAGAAACCAATAATGAGTTAAAAGCCGGTATAGCAGAACTAAAAGGCGACCAGAAAGCAGGGCTTAAAGTTCAGCTAAAAATGCTACCTGAGCAAAGTGTAAATATTAAAGGCATTCAATTTAATCACATGATTAAGCCTTCATTATTTTTGAGTGGCGACTTTTTAGACTATTTCAAATTAGACAGCCAAAAATCAATTTTTTATATTGCTGATGTTTCAGGGCATGGAGCATCGTCTGCTTTTGTTACCGTACTGCTTAAAAATCTGACTAACCGCTTGTTAAGAAATTTCAAACGTAAATCCAGTGATGACATTCTTTACCCTGAACGCTTTCTTCATCGTGTTAATCAAGAGTTATTAGATACAGATTTAGGTAAACATTTAACTATATTTGTGGGCATTATTGAGCATGAAACCAATAAGTTAACTTATTCTGTGGGTGCACATTTCCCAATGCCCATTTTAGTTTCAAAAAGGGATGCAGGGGTTTCAAAAAGTCAGGCAGGAGTTTCAGAAGGGAATGCAGAGTATTTAGAGGGTACGGGGATGCCTGTTGGCTTGTTTGAAGACCCTACATTTCGTGTCTACGACATGATTTTACCTGATAAATATAATTTATGGTTGTTTTCTGACGGAATACTAGAAGTGATAGAAGCAAAAAGTCTGATTGAAAAAGAAAAAAAGCTTTTGAAATTAGTAGAGCAAAGCCAAGATGATATCGGTGTATTCAGCGATTTACTTCATTTACATAAAATGAATGAACTACCTGATGATATAGCAATATTGACAGTTTCAGGAGCTGAAAAATAAAATGGCCAATTATAAAATTTTACAGGCAGAGCAGCAGGGCATTTATGTTCTCAAGTTTATAGGTGAGATAAGACTTTATCTATGCTCAACCCTTGATATTATTATTGACTCTATGGCCTCAAATCCAGAATTTAAAACAGTTGTAATAGACCTTACTGAAACAACCATAATAGACAGTACAACACTCGGGTTATTAGCAAAAATCGCAGTGCTGGCACGCAAGAAAAGCTCATTTCTTCCTACCATAATCACTACAAACCCGGATGTTACCCGGATTATTCAGACAATGGGCTTTAGTGAAATATTCATTATTATGAAAGAGCCAGCTAGCAACATAGAAGAGCTAGAAGAGCTCACAATACTGAAAGCTACCGAACAAGAAGTGCGGGAGAAGGTTTTGGATGCTCATTTGCGTTTAATGGAGCTAAATGAGTCTAATCGAGAAGAATTTAAAGATCTCGTACAAGCACTTGAATGTGAAAATAAATTAGAGCAGGTCACTGCAACACATTGAAATCCTCCTGATATTTCTAGATACTGTGGTTATGCATAAAAAAGGTTCTTAAGAACCTTTTTTAATTTCTGGGTTTTAAAATTTAAAATTTTTTCTGGTTGTTATATGTCAGATTCTCGAACAGTCACAGTTCTAGGTGGAGGCAGTTTTGGTACTGCTATCGCTAATATAGCTGCAACAAATGGTCATCGTGTATTCTTGTGGATGAGAGATAGTGAAAGAGCGTCTGAAATACAAGATATCCGTGAAAACAAGCGTTATATGCCAGGCTTAAGCCTCCATAAAAACTTAACGGCTACCACGGACCTTGAAAGCGCGGTTTGTCAAAGTGATATTATTTTTGTATCTATTCCAAGTAAGTCATTTCGTTCTGTTGTTGAAATCGCCAAGCCATTTATTAATTCAAAGCAATTGGTCGTAAGTACTACCAAGGGGATTGAAAGTAGTTCTTTTCTGTTGATGAGCCAGATTCTTAAAGAACTTTTACCTCACAATGCTGTTGGTGTTTTAAGTGGCCCAAATTTAGCGAAAGAAATAGCCCAGAAAACATTAACGGCTACGGTTATCGCTAGTGAATCACCTGAAGTCCGCACATCTATTCAAGAGTTATTAAGTTGTAATTATTTTCGAGTATATGCCAATCTTGATATGTTTGGTGTTGAGCTTGGCGGAGCACTTAAGAACATTTATGCAATTATGTCTGGTTTGGCTGATGCCTTTGGTATGGGGGAGAATACCAAGTCTATGCTGGTAACCAGAAGCCTTGCAGAGATGAGTCGTTTTGCTGTTTGCTTAGGTGCTAACCCCATGACTTTTCTTGGCTTAGCGGGGGTGGGTGACCTAATGGTTACTTGCAACTCATCTCTTAGTCGAAATTTTAGGGTGGGTTATGCCATAGGCAAAGGTAAAAAGTTAGATGACGCAATCGAAGAGCTGGGTGAGGTTGCGGAAGGTATTAATACACTTCGTACAGTTAAAGAAAAAGCAGATGAACTTGAGGTGTATATGCCTTTGGTTCAAGGTTTGTATGCCATTTTAATTGAACAAAAAGAAATTAAAGATATTATCAGCGGAATGATGTTGGCTCAGCAAAGTACAGATGTTGAGTTTATTTTACCAAGACATGAGATTTAAGAATACGAGGTTTAAAAAATAGCATGACTGACAAGAGCACAATAAATAAGGATTATGATAAAGATGCCCACTGGCTAAGACTTTTATACATGCTTGGTTTTTATATTGTGTATAAAGTATCTGATTTGGTTGTTTTGGTCATTGTTGTATTACAGGGGTTAGTGAGTACATTTGGTTCAGGCCCTAATGAGCGATTAACAGAATTTGGTGGTTCTCTGGCGGCTTATATTTCGCAAATTGTTCGCTTTTTGAGTTTTGCCGATGAGAAAAAACCTTATCCGTTTTCTGAATGGCCGGAGTCTAAGTAGCTAAACTGGTTACAAGTAAGTTTAATTCGGTGCGCACAGTGCATCCTACAAGTATAAGTAAGGTACAGGTATTAATGTGAAATTGTTTTTAATGCGTCATGGCGAAGCTTCATTGCAAGCACCTTCTGATATTGAACGACCTTTAACTGAAAGAGGTATGGCTCAAACAAAGTCTTTGCTAAAGAGATATGCTAACGACTTTAGTAGTATTAAAACCATTTACGCTAGCCCATACCTTAGAGCGCAGCAGACTGCGGAGCTTGTATCTGATGCACTTGGTTTACCTATTTCTACTATGACATCAATCACACCTGACGGAAATCCACGCAGAGTGAGTGATGAATTATTTGAATCCAAAGAGAGCGCAGGGGATATTATATTAATAACCCACATGCCTTTTGTTGGTGGTTTGAACAGTTTATTAACCTGTGGAGATTCATCGTATCCGGAACCATTCGTGACATCACAGGTTGTGGTGCTCGAAGCTGAACAAATATTGCCTGGGTGTATGAGTAAGGAGAAGATTTTAATTCCTTAAAAGCATCTCTATTAATAGTTATTGGTAGTGCTTAACAAGTTCAATAGCTCTGTCCATAACACTTTTAGGTGTATAAAAGTGCGGTGAAAATCGCACGCCGCCTCCTCGGTTAGCACAGATAACACCATTAGACATTAGGTACTGATAAAGCTTATCTGATGAAATTCCTGAAATTTCAAAGGTAATAATACCAGCCATATTTTCTTCAAGGCTTGATGATAGAATTTTTATCTTTGGCACACTTTTAAGAAGTGTTACTAGATAGTTAATATTCTCGTTTAATTTGTTCTGAATAAACTCAATACCAAGCTCATCAATCAATGAAAGGCTCGCATTAAGCGCATGAATGCCTAAGGTATTTGGGCTTCCACATTCAAATCGAGTGGCATCTGGGGCTAAGTCCCACTCTTCACGGGTGTAATCTCCACGATTAGCAACCATATGCCAGCCAAACTGATTAAGCGTTAGCGAGTCTCTTATTTTAGGTTTAACATAAAAAAGCGCTAAACCTTCAGGTCCCATCATCCACTTGTGTCCGTCTGCTACAACAAAATCAGCATTGTTCTCTGCCAAGTCAAAAGGTATTGCGCCTAAGCTTTGAATGGCATCGACACAAAAAAGGATGTTGTTATCTGAGCATAGAGTGCCTAATTTGGTTATATCTAACTTTAAACCTGAAGCGTATTGCACGGAGCTTACTGATATTAGTTTTGTTTGAGAGCTTATTTCTGCGGCTATAGCGTCGACTGGGTCTGTTGAATCAATATTAGCCACTTTTACTGAAACACCTTTATCAGCCAAAGATTCCCAAACAATTCTGTTAGACGGGAACTCTTGATTGGTGATGATAATCTCGTCACCTTCCTCCCATGTAAGACCATAAGCAATGATAGACAATGCTTCCGATGTACTCTTTGATAGTGCAATATCACGGTAAGAATTTGCATTAATAAGCCTTGCTAGCCTTTCTCTCAACGCCTTATCGACCTTTAACCACTCAAGGTAGTGAGTAGCACCAAACAATACATTCTCTTCAGCAAATTTAGATACCGCTAACTGTGTTCTTTTAGGCCAGGGCGATACAGCTGCATGGTTGAGATAACAGATGTTTTCATCTTGTGGGAATTCAGATAAAAAATCATTTGATTGGCGTTGAGGTGAATGCTGTCCCATTAGATGATTTCCTTAGCAGATCTTATTAAATAAGGTTTATAATGCCATTGTTTGTAAGGTCATTGTTTATTAGGTAATAGTTTATTAGCTAATAGTCAGTAAATAATAGTTATTTTTGATGGAGCTGTATGTTTTCTTTCCCAATTGAGTACATCGAACCTGTTTTTCGACCACCTTCAGAAGCTCGTTCATTGATCTTACAGGTCACCAATGGGTGCTCATATAATAAATGTACTTTTTGCGATATGTACACCGCTGAGCAGAAAAAATTCACAGCTAAAAAAGAAGATGAAGTCTTTTCTGATATAGAGAAAGCATCAAAGGTTCCTCACGTGAAGAGAATTTTTCTGGCCGATGGTGATGCCATGGTGCTGTCTTACAGACGTTTAAAAGCGATACTGGAAAAGATAAGAAAAGAAATGCCTCATATAGAGCGGGTGTCTGCTTACTGTCTCCCCAGTAATATAAAAAAGAAAACAGTTGAAGAGCTCGCTGAGTTACAAACATTAGGGCTTGGTATAGTGTACGTTGGCTGTGAATCTGGCGATGATGTAGTACTTGAGAAAGTACAAAAAGGAGAGACTTATGCTTCTTCTAAAGACGCGTTAATAAAGCTTAAGCAAGCAGGTATTAAGTCTTCAGTGATGATATTGAACGGCCTTGGTGGCCGCAAATTTTCAGAGCAACACGCCATAAATACCGCACGTTTAATGAATGAAACTCAGCCAGAATTTGTATCTACTTTGGTGGTTTCTTTCCCTTTGGGAGAGGAACGTTTTAGAGAGGGCTTCAATGGCGATTATGAGCCGTTGCAACAGAGTGATTTATTTACTGAAATCCGTACCTTTATTGCTCATTTAGAATTAGATGATACGGTTTTTCGTTCTGATCATGCGTCTAATTATTTAGTATTAAAAGGGAACTTGGGTGCAGATAAGCAAGCGATGCTTGATAAGATTGACTTGGCATTGAATAAGCCAGGGGCAATACCTTTAAGGCAAGAGTGGCAACGCGGGCTATAAAAATAAACGTTTTAGTTAATGTTTTGCTAAACATAGTAGGGTGAGGGCGATATGACTTCAAAATCTAAAGCAGATCAGTTTGCTAAATCATTAAATGAGTTAAATCTTAATGACAGCGGTACTCAATCTTTACCCCCAGTCGACGACTGGCACCCGACTGTTTCTGGCGAAATAGATATACGCATTAACCGCGAAGGTGTTTGGTTTTACCAAGGGGAAGAAATGGCCAGAAAAGCGATGGTTAAGCTTTTTTCCACCATTTTACGCCTTGATGATGATAATCAGTATTACCTTGTCTCACCCGTAGAGAAAATGCGTATAAGCGTAGATGTAGCGCCCTTTGCTATTGTAGATCTACGCGTTGTACAAATAGAGGGTAAACAAAGCATTATTTTTAAATCTAATGTTGATGAAGACCTTGTGCTTAGAGACCCTCAGCAGTTTATTGTGGAAAAAAACGAAAAAGGCGAGCCGATTCCTTTAGTGGCCGTACGGAAAAACTTAAAAGGTCTATTAAACAGAAATGTTTTTTACCAGTTGGCAGATTTGGCTGTTTTGCATGAAGTAGATGGACTTGAATATTTAGGGGTATGGAGTTGTGATGTGTTTTACCCTATAGACTTGGCTTCTACTTAGTTAAATGATTAAAAAGAGAAAGACCTGAGTCAACTTTTAAAATAGTACCGGTTGTGTGGTATGAGAAAAATTCCGCGACTAAAAAAACAACGGCTCTTGCAATGTAACAAGGGGGGATTGATTGCTGGTGCAACAAAGCTTCTTCTTGAAACCTGGGTTGCTCGTTTTCGTTTAAACACACCCAGCCTGGTGCTACGCCGTTAACTCTAATTCCATCACTGGCTAAATCAGCTGCCAGTTCATGAACTATCATTCCGAGTGCGCTTTTAGACGCACTATAACTCGCGTATTTCCTTACAGTCCATTGATGTATTGATGTTATAAATATAACAGAGCCTTTGATTTTATTTTTTTGCATCAAAGCGGTTATTTCGCTAGTCAGTAACATGGGGCCAAAAACATTGGTATCAAAAGTATCTTGCCAGTCTTGTGGCTTGAATGTGTTTGTATTTGCTTTTTGAATACCCGCATTGTTTACTAAAATATCAATATAAAGCTTCTGTGTTGTTAAATAATTTACTAGTTTTTCAATTTCTTCGGCATTAGAAATATCACATTCGTAGCAATACAGTATTGAACTCAGCTCAGGAAGCGCTTCTTTTAGTGAGCTTAATGCATTCTTATCAATATCCACTGCAATGATGTACTTCGCACCTGCGTTCGCAGATTCTATCACTATGCTTTTACCAATATTCTTAGCCGCACCAGTAATAAGAATAGACTTACCTTGAAGTAAATTATTTTGCTTACCTTGGTTTTCTTTATGGGTGAACGGTGTGTGTTTGTTGGTTTTAGATAGTGATGGCAGTAGTTTTTTTAGTTGTTTTCTATAGTTCATAATTTAAGCGTAGGGTAAGAGGTGGCGTGTAACAAGTTTACGATGTTTAAATCCTACACTAGACTATACTGATCAATAAATAAACAATAAAACAAGATTGATTAATGTATTGAAGAGGTGGGTGGAGATGATGCAGGCTAACGCTAACAGTGAATACATAGCACTGAACCCCGAAGTGGTCGTTACTCCTTTAGAAGATGGTGCTCTCTTGCTGCATCTTGAGAATAAATATTTCTTTTCGCTTAACCTACCTGCCTGGGCCATAATTCAGATATTGGAATGTGGTGCAACGCATGAAATAGTCACAACACAGTGTAAGCTCTGGGGTGCAAATGAGAGTGATGTTGAAGGCATTAATAACTTTATAAATCAATTATTAGAAAATGACTTGGCCGGTATTTCTGAATCAGCACTTCCCCTTGTAGATATTCAAATTGAAGGCGGGTGGTCTGTACCAACAATAGATAAACATAATGAACCTCTGGAGAAGATAGTTACAAGTGCGTTTGACCCGAGTGTTCCGTTGGCTGAATAAGCAGAAGGCAAGTTTGCATGTACCAGCATCAATTTTGTTGTGGCCCAGTAGCGGTCACTTTAGCATCGGGTATCCCTGAATTGCTTGAGAAGGTAGCTGTATCTTTGGGTCAGTATAATGCAGCATGGCAAGCACCTTCTAAAAATATAACCATTACTCTTTCCATACTTGATAGCGTTGTTGAAGCAGCAGCAGGAGATTTTATGACCTGTGCACGCATGAATGTGGATATAAGCCCCTTAGGTTTAACTGCTACCACTATGGCGGGAGCTTGGTGTGACTATGATGAGTCCAAAGAGCATTGGTCAGTGTTTTTACCAACCTCCCTTTTAAATGAAGATGTGGGTGATTTGCTTGAAGATTTTATTAATCTGGCCCTCACAACCAGCTGGCGTCAACTAGGTTGGGTTCCTGTACATGCGGCATCTATAACCAAAAATAATTGTTGTGCTTTGTTATGCGCTACGTCTGGCGGCGGTAAAACATCATTAACAGCTTCGTTGATAAGGCAGGGTTGGAAGACCCTGGGAGATGACAAAGTACTGGTCAGAATAGGCGAGGGTAATAAACCTTTTGCAGGAGCCTTGGTCCACCACTTTAACCTTCATCCCAGGAGTTCTGATTGGTTTCCTGAAGTGGGAGATTTATCTTTGTTACCTGCTTATTCCCGGTGGACTGATAAACGTAAGGTGACTATTTCATCTATTTGGCCTGACAGAGCCGTGATTAGTGGTCAGCCGACACATTTGGGTGAGGTTGTAAGGCGAAACGATATAAAAGGTATTGATGTTTACCCATTGGCCAAAGAAAAAATCCTTCCCATTTTGCTCAAGCAAACGGTATTGCCCCATAATCTTAAAGTAGCAGGGAACATTATTTCAACCATTGCTTCTGTAGCACAAAAATTAAAAGGTTTTAGAATTGAAATTGGAGATAACGCCTATCTTGAAGGGAAGAGGAGCGATGGTCGAAGCCCTTGGATGAGCGAATTGGAGGCTGTCCTGCTATGATATCTAATAACTCTGTTAGCGTGATCATTCCTGTATTAAATGGGGAAAAAACATTATCACAAACATTAACAGCCTTGTGTTCACAGGCAAACCTTCCTGAAGATTTTGAAATAATTGTGGTTGATAATGGATCAACTGATAACACCATCGGTGTAGCTCAGAAGTTTGAAGTCACAATTCTTAAAGAGCGCAAAAAAGGCCCTGCTGCTGCAAGAAATTTCGGTTTGATGCACGCTAAGGGTGACATTATTGCTCATGTTGACGCTGACACTGTGCCGACTAGGCGATGGTTAAGCTCGTTAATTGCCCTATTTGATGACCCAAAAGTAATGATAGCAGGTGGCCGTGTTTTAGGTTATCCCCCTGTCACTGGTGCTGAACGTTTTATGTCATCTCATGGTATTTGGGAGCCCGAGAATAATATATTCAGGCCTTTATTCCCTTTTGTGCCATCTCTAAATTTAGCCGTAAGAAAGCATGCAGCCCTGGGGATTGATGGGTGGAGTGACTCAATGCTTACCGGGGAGGATGTTGATTTCTCACACCGCTTGTTAAAAAAATACCCAAGTGAGATTGGCTATAGTGATAAAGCTATTTTATTTCATCATCATCGAAAGACGGATGATCAGTTAAGAAAACAAGCGTGGACTTATGGTGAGGGGGGGGCGGAGATGTATCGGCGCTTTCCAGAGGTCGCAAACTTTGGTTTTAGTAAAATGGTTTATGTAGCAAAAACTTTGCTTGCCAGGGCTGTTTATCCAAGCGTTTTATCTATTAAGAAATATTCTGGTTGCTCCGACGCCAAACAAATAGAATTTTGTAAATACCACCGCTTGTGGAGCTGGTGGTGGTGGCGTGGTTTTTTTAACATGTATATCAAAAATGAGCGGAAAATTTGGTCTGACTAATTTCGTCTAGTTAATTTAATGCAAGTAGCGAGTTGGGAATGTAGATGAAAATTTCAGTCGTTATTCCAGTTTATAACGGTGAAAAAACACTGACAGATTGTTTGCGGGCATTAAAAATGCAAAGTCTGCCTGTTGAGCAATTTGAGGTTATCGTGGTTAACGATGGCTCTACTGATAAAAGCGCTGATATTGCATCGAACTTTAATGTCCGAATAATTGAAACGCAGAATAATGGTGCGCCTGCAGGGCGTAATAAAGGTATTTTAGCCGCGAAAGGGGAATGGGTTGCGTTTACAGACTGTGATTGCATTCCGTCGAGAATGTGGCTCGCACAACTGTTGGCGATGGTTGAAACCCATGACGTTGACGCCATTGGTGCAGCAGGTAAAACGTTTGGGTTTAACTCTAAATCAAATGCAGCTCGGTTTGTAGATCTTGTCGGGGGCTTGGATGCTGAAAAATACTTGCAGCATCCTTTATTCCCCTTCGCGCCCAGCTGTAACCTTATGTACCGAAGAGATATTCTAAATAAGGTTAATGGATTTGATGAGCGCTATGCAGCCTACGATGCTTGTGACCTGCATACTCGCATTTTAAAACAATACAGTGGTCAATTTAATTATGTTGATCACGCCGTTGTTTTGCATAAGCATAGGGGTTCCTGGAAAGATTTTTGGACTCAGCAAAAGAATTACGGGCGAGGTTTAGCTCAGTTTATGTTGAACTATAAAGAGACTGTGGACTGGCCTGTAAAAAAAGAATTTTCAGCGTGGTTAGACGTTTATGCTCAAGGTTTTAATGCCTGTGCGCCAGGTAATGATGATATTGCGATTGTTCGCCGTGGAGAGTTCGTAAAATCCATTTCTCAAAGACTGGGTTTTGTTACAACTTACTGGAACCCTATTGAAAGACTTCGTTGGTGAGAAAAATGATCATACAAGACAAATACTCATTGGCAGCAAAATGGACACCTACAGGGGTAGTACAGCGACTTAGGAAAACGATACTTCAGCCGGGAGATCTTGTTCTGATGGTTCAAATAGGATTTTTTATTTGGAGAATTCCTGCCAGTCTAAAAAAACAGAACCTAAAACAATTTTTAGAAGAGATCCATAAATCTAGTCGCCCTAAAACCGATAAGTTTCAAGATAGTGTTGAACGTATAATCAGGCTTAGAAAGCCTTGGCTAAGACTAAATAAATTAAAGTCATACGATACCTGTTACGTTCGAGCTCTCACCTTATTTCGTTTTGCAGATGCACAGGGTGAAGATATTAAACTGCACTTTGTTGCAGAAAGGAAAGAAAAGAATAAAGACCGCCTCAAAGGTCATGCTTGGATAACTATTGCTGACAAAATTATTGAAGAGCCTTCACTGCTATCGGAGCAAGGAAAGGTAAAAGAGATTTTTAGTTATCCTCAAAATCGCAATGAGATTCACTTATCACAAGTACAAGCAGTGGAAAAAATGGATGAGAAGGATGCTACCAACAAAAAGAAAGAATTCGAACTTCTTCTTAATTGTGCGCGTACCCACCTTACGCCAGAGAATGTAGAGATTATTCGTTCACTCTGTACAGATGCAATCGATTGGGACTTTATTATAGGAAAGGCCTACTGGCACTCTTTGATTCCACTAATTTATAAAAGCCTCAATAAATACTGTGCAGAGCTTGTACCTAAAGAAAAAATGGAGTTATTAAGTTCATATTACTTATCAAGTTCAAGGCGTAACTTATTGTTAGTAGGTGTATTATTTGATGTGATTGACTTATTGTTAAGGCATGGAATTGAATCTATCCCTTATAAAGGACCTTCTTTGGCTGCCAATGTTTATGGTGATATAAGTTATAGAAAGTTTTGTGATCTTGATATTGTGGTAAGGCAAGAAGATGTACCTAATGCTCGAGATGCTTTAGTAGCAGCTGGTTATAAGTGGAAACTCATTCAGGGGCAAAAACCAAATAATGATAAAGATAACTTAAGAAAATGGCATGAATATAACTTCGTTCATCCACAAGGTTACACAACTATTGATTTGCATTGGCGTATAACACCCCAGAGGTTTCCTCTTGGCCTTAATATGAATAATTTATGGCCTCATGTAACCAAGAAGCAACTATTAAACAGGAAAGTTAATCAGTTCTCCACTGAAGACTTATTGATATTGTTATGCATTCATGGCGCTAAGGACTTGTGGTGGGTGCGAGTAGGGTGGATATGTGATGTTGCAGAATTGATAAAAAGTAATAGTGCTATCAACTGGGGAGTTGTCGGTGACCGTGCTGAGTCTATCGGTGCAAAAAGAATGTTATATGTTGGGTTGGGTTTGGCTGAAGAATTATTTGATACACCGTTACCTCCAGATGTTCAGCGAGAAATAAACGAGGATAAAGCCGCACCAAAGTTGATAAACCTTGTGAAGAAAAAAATATTAGGAGAGTGCTCAGAAATAAGTAACTTTGTCGCTAAGTCTCGGTTCAGGATTGCGGTAAGGGAACGAGTTAAAGATAAATTGCCGTCTATTGCTCTTATGTTTAGTTCTGCCGTTAGATCAAGCTTTATACCACAAGATAAAGATAAAGAGTGGGTTCAGCTTCCCCATTCTTTATACTTTTTGTACTACTTCATTCGTCCTTTAAGAATGCTCTATAGAATGCTGATAATACTGCTAAAAAGATAATTTGAAGTGAGTGGAAATGGTAAGCAAAACACGTTTGCATTTATCATCAATTCTTTCAAACGCTGAGCGTAAGAGGTTAGCTTGTACTGTGCTGGCCGCACTTATATTTGCTGCACTTGAGGTGGTGGGGATCGGTGCAATTGTTTCTTTCATGGGGATGTTAACTCGGCCAGAGTTAATACATACCAGTAGGCCTCTGAGTTATCTTTATGAGGAGTTTGGGTTCGAAACAGACCGGATGTTTTTGCTGGTATCTGGTGTTGGTTTACTTTTTGTTTATTTACTTAGAAACGTATTTGCAGCTTTTACGCTTTGGTTGCAATTAAAATTTGCGTGGGATGCACTTTATTCTATTTCTCAGCGACTGTTAAAAACTTACATTTACCTTCCATATTCCTATTTCCTTACTCATCACACCTCTACTTTAGAGCGGAATTTATTGTCAGAAATTTCACATGTATTGAATGGTGTGTTGTTACCCATCACAGATTTAATCACACAGACAATAATGGTTATTTGTATTTTGTTATTGCTCTTTTGGAATGACCCCTTGCTTGCGTTCATTGCTTCTACAATGTTTGGTGGTGTGTATTTTCTTATCTATATTGCAAGCAGAAGAAAACTGTCTTATATCGGGCTTGAAAGAACTAAAACCAATAAAAAACGTTACAAGTTGCTTAAAGAGTCATTTGCAGGCATCAAAGATATAACGCTTCTAGGGCGTCAAGAATACTTTATTATAAAGTTTTCACATGCTTTAAAGCGCTTTACAAAATTATCTAAAAGGGCAAAGTTAATAAGTCAGGCGCCTAAATATTTTGTAGATTCTTTAGCCTTTGGTGGTCTTTTTAGTCTGGCACTTTACGTTGTTTGGTCAAATAAAGGGGTAGAGCAGTTTATTCCTTTGGCAACATTATATGCCATTGCCGGTTATCGAATCCTGCCAGCCTTTCAGAGTATAACGAAGAGCCTTGCTTCTTTACGGTTTAACTGGAAATCATTAGAAATTATTGCAGATGACCTAAGCGCCACTACGCCAATAGTTGATATTCAATCTAATGTCGTACCACTAAAACCTTTTAATACACTGCTTATAGATGATATTACCTACCGTTATCCAGGCTCCTCTCAAGCGATTTTTGAGCACTTAACATTAACCATTAATAAGCACCAATCTGTTGGGTTTGTTGGTCACACTGGTGCGGGAAAAAGCACTTTGGCAGATATTATATTAGGCTTATTACCCGTACAAAGTGGTCGTGTTGTGATAGATGATATTAGCTTAACGCACGAAAATACAATGAGTTGGCAAGAAAAGACAGGCTACGTTCCTCAGCAGATATTTATCTCTGATGACACCGTATTAAGGAATATAGCATTTGGAATAGAGGATAAGTTAATTGATCAGCAGCGGGTTATAGAGGCTTCACAGGCTGCAAATATTCATGATTTTATCATCAATGAGCTTGATGATGGTTTTAGTACACGTTTAGGGGAGCGTGGAATTCGTTTAAGTGGAGGTCAGAGACAGCGTATTGCTATAGCGAGAGCGTTGTATCGCAATCCTGAAATACTGGTGTTTGATGAGGCAACCAGTGCTCTGGATAACGAAACCGAGAAATCCATAAATGAGTCGATTAAAGCCTTAAATGGGCATAAAACGTTAATTATTATCGCCCATCGTTTAAATACAGTAAAAAATTGCGATGTGATTTATGTGCTTGAGAAAGGAAAAATAATTTCAACTGGAAATTATGATCAGTTAATCAGTGAATGTGAGAAATTCCGCCAGCTGGCCTGTGTCTCATGAAGAAGCAACTTATCAAATTAGTGCAAAGTAACGCATCGCTTTCAGAGGTCTATTTAAGGTATCTGAAAATGAAAAATGCACCTGATAGAAAAGCCAATGTTGCTTTACTTTACACTGGGCGTTGTGGTGCAACATTAATTGGTCATCTTTTGGCACAGCACCCAGATATAAACTGGGGAGGCGAATTGCTTAATCATGCATCTACACGCTATAAACACTTTGCATGGCAAGAAAAACAGCCAATTAAAATTATCGAACAAAAAATGTATCAGAAACCGTTAAGTGTTTATGGTTTTGAATCTAAAGCCCTGCAAGGAGGCCACTTAAGGCCTAACTGGGTAAATATGTCGACACAGGCCTACATGAACTCTTTGATTGACGTAGGGTTTACACAATTTGTTGTTATTAAACGCGAAAATTATATAAAGCGCGCAGTTTCTTCATTAATTGCAAAGAAAAGGAAAAAGTGGACAGCTAATTTAGATGAAACTGTTAAATTAGAAACTGTTTATCTTGATTTAAACAGGTTTAGGTATGGTGATGATTTTCTTCCCTTGCTTGACCACTTCGACCAATTAGATTCTCACTATGAAATGCTATATACACTACTTAAAGACAAGCGTGTGCTTTCATTAAACTATGAGTCTGATATTGAGTCTAATCCTCTGCTTGCCTATACCAAAGTCTGTGAGTTTATTGGTATAAAGTCATCCTTCGTGAGTCTCAAATGTCAAAAAATAGACCCTTATAAGCTATGTGATGTAATTAGTAACTTTGATGAAGTGGCTAGAGCGGTCAAAAATACTAAGTGGGCATGGATGATTAATGCTTGAAACAAAAGAGAGTCAAAAGGCTTTACCAAAGGCATTTTATAGGCGCCTTAAATACAGTGAGTTGTCTGTAAACACGACTTTAATGTTAAGAAGTTTTTTTAATAGCCCTTCAAGAGTCGGAAACATAGCCCTTTTTACTGCGGGTCGGTGTGGTGGAACATTACTTGGTCATTTACTTAACCAGCACCCAGCGGTTAACTGGGGAGGAGAAGTATTTCATCGAGCGTCTAAAAAATACAGGCATTACTCCTGTTTTACTCATAACCCCCTTAACATTCTAAAACTAAAAATGTATAGCCAACGCTGTCAGTATTTCGGTTTTGAAACTAAAGCACTGAGTTCATTACAGTTGAGAAAATCTGAGCTTAATATGGAGTTGAGGGATTATATTAATGGTTTATCTGCGTTTGGTTTTAATAAGTTTTTTATTTTAAAACGTGAAAACTACTTAAGGCGAGTGGCTTGCGCAACTCTATCAAGGGAAACGGGTATTTGGGATTTGTCGACAAAGAAAAAAGTACCATTTCAAACTGTAAAAATTAATGTATCTGAATATAGATACGGCAGTATGACCGATTCATTAATCAATCATTTCAGATATTTAGATAACTATTATAAGACTTTGGATGAGCTTCTGGGTAACTCAAATGTGATACACCTTAGTTACGAAAAAGATCTGGAACTTGACCCTTTGTCAGGCTTTGAAAAAGTGTGTGAATATTTAAATATCTGTCCGATTAAAGTATCCGTTAATTTCCAAAAGACAGATCCTTTTAGTTTGCGGGAGCTGATAAGTAATTATGGAGAGGTCGAAGCTATGCTTAAAGGGAGTGAGTATGAGTGGATGTTGTAGTTCCTTCTGTTGTCACCCTCAGCCTATAAACAGAGCTACAAGCAGTAATATAAAGAGATTTCTTATCTTCATCTCCCCAAGCGCAGTTTGAGGGTGTTTCAGGTGTTAATATGGTTCCTAGGTGAAGACCTGTTTCATCAAAAACCCAAACCCCTCCGGCTCCAGTGCAATAAATATTGCCAGCCTTATCCACCTTCATTCCGTCAGGGTTACCTTTTAGTCTTGATTTCATATCATGAAAAATGCGCCCATTCATCAGGCTTCCATTATCACACACGTCATAAACTTTAATATGGCGCCGTTTGGATGAATCATCAATATAGAGTTTTTTCTGGTCCGGAGAAAATGCCAGGCCATTGGGTCTAAGAAGCTCGTCAGTAACCAATCTGAGTTCTTTGTATTCTGGTGAGTATGAGAAGACGCCTTGGAATGGTAGTTGTTGTTGATCTTTCTTAATGCCGTAAGGCGGGTCTGTAAAATAGATGGTTCCATTTTTCGAAACAACTACGTCATTCGGGCTGTTAAGTGGCTTTCCGTTGTAATGGGAGCATAGCGATGTGATAGAACCATTGTGTTCTGTGCGGGTTACACTTCGTGAGCCGTGCTCGCAGCAAATTAACCTCCCTTTTATATCAAGGGTTAGGCCGTTAGCGTGTTCGCTTGGATCTTTGTAAACGGATATGGAATAATTTTTATCAAGCTTATAAATACGACTTGCAGGTATATCACTAAATAATAGGTATCCACCTTTATCTATCCAGATAGGCCCTTCTGTGAACTGAAAGCCTGAGGCTAACTTTTCTAATTTTGCGTGTTTTGGGAATAGGGTGCGGAAGTGTTTAGTTTTGGCGTATAGCGACCCAAAGATTGACGCTCGTAATACCCAGTACTTACTTAATAATTGATGACGTTTAATCATTGCTGTACAGACCAGTTTCTATAAAAAAACTTGAGAAAAAGTAGTTCTTTAGAGTTTAGACCTGTTTTGCTGAATAAATAAAAAAAGGCCTCTTAAAGAGACCTTTTTATGGGTTCTGCATTTAGTAGCAGAACAAGGTGTGGCTAATCCTACATATTAGGATAGTTTGGACCGCCGCCGCCTTCTGGTGTTACCCAAGTGATATTCTGAGCTGGGTCTTTAATATCACATGTTTTACAGTGAACGCAGTTCTGAGAGTTAATCTGAAAACGCTTGCTGCCATCTTCTTCTTCAACAATCTCATATACGCCTGCAGGGCAGTAACGTTGAGCTGGCTCGTCAAACTTAGGTAAGTTATCACGAATAGGTAAATCTGGATCTTTAAGCTTAAGGTGACAACGTTGATCTTCTTCGTGGTTTGTATTGGAAATAAATACAGAACCAAGACGGTCAAATGTTAGTACGTTATCAGGCTTTGCATACTCAATCTTTTTGCATTCAGAAGCAGGCTTCATTTGTGCATAATCTTCATGAGTATCATGCAGAGTAAAAGGTAGGCTTCCACGCAGTATGTTTTGCTCAAAGTACGCAATCGCACCACCGATCATGCTACCAAACTTGTGCATGCCAGGGCCGAAGTTACGTGTATCGTATAGTTCTTTGTATACAGAGGATGCTTTATACTTATCAGTGTATGAAACAAGGTCAGCACCGCCTGTAGATCCGCCTTTAATGGCTTCAAAAACAGCTTCAGCACCTAACATGCCGGTTTTCATTGCAGTGTGTGAACCCTTAATTTTAGAGAAATTAAGTGTACCTGCATCGCAACCTAATATTAATCCACCTGGGAATGTCATCTTAGGAAGGGCGTTGAAACCACCTTTAGTGATTGCACGTGCGCCGTAAGAAATGCGCTTGCCGCCTTCTAGATACTTTCTAATTTCTTTGTTTGTTTTCAAACGCTGAAATTCTTCAAAGGGGCTTAGGTATGGGTTTGAGTAGTTAAGGTCTGTGATTAGACCTACAAATACCTGGTTGTTTTCAAGGTGGTATAAGAATGAACCACCACTAGCACCATGCTCATCTAATGGCCAGCCAGCAGTGTGAACAACAAGGCCTGGTTCGTGCTTGGCAGGGTCGATTTCCCATAATTCTTTGATACCAATTCCGTAGTGCTGAGGGTCAGAATCTTTATCAAGTTGGAACTTTTCGATTAACTGCTTACCTAAATGGCCACGACAGCCTTCAGTGAATAGCGTGTATTTAGCAAGAAGTTCCATGCCGGGCATGTATGTATCTTTAGGGTTGCCTGCTTCATCAACACCCATATCGCCTGTTAAAATACCGCGAACGCTGCCATCTTCATTATAAAGCACTTCAGAAGCTGCAAAGCCGGGATATACTTCAGCACCCATGCCTTCAGCTTGTTCTGCTAACCAGCGGCAAACATTACCCAAGCTTACTATATAGTTGCCATGGTTGTGCATGTTCTTAGGTACAAAAGCGTTTGGTACTTTAATACCTTTCTCTTCACTTTTAAGAACGAAGATTTCATCTCTTGTGACAGGGACTTCAAGTGGAGCGCCAAGCTCTTTCCAGTTTGGGAATAATTCATTAAGTGCACTGGGCTCAAAAACAGTACCGGCAAGAATATGTGCTCCGACTTCAGAGCCTTTTTCTACTACGCAGACAGTTAGTTCGGTTTCAGATTCCTGAGCAAGTTGTAATACTCTACAGGCTGCTGATAAGCCTGCTGGGCCAGCACCTACGATCAGGACGTCAA
>ENA-OSET01001657-OSET01001657.1-sediment-metagenome-genome-assembly--contig:-NODE-1657-length-22910-cov-4.215959_pt1 | contig 22910 bp, 21 predicted proteins | sample MGYA00237882_ERZ534229 | MGnify/ENA primary metagenome ERZ534229 (study PRJEB26408, sample SAMN06266212) | sediment metagenome | isolation source: Hudson Canyon methane seep mesocosm | place... | reverse complement strand
ATGAAATCTAACAAATACCCTATTGTTATTGGTATCGATATAGAGATGGGTTATCTTGTAACGCAACTATCATGTGAAATAATAAAAGTTTGTTCATTATGTGCATTAAATATTTGACGTTTGTATTCTTAACGCTAGTTTTAACCACCAACGTTTTAGCTAAAATAATAAAAGTGAATGATCCAGGTTGGTTATATACCGGAAGAATAGATTTTTCTCAGCAACGTAAAGCTTACCTGTCCTGGCCTGGGTCTAGTATAAAAGGCCAAATTTCCGGTAAAAAGTTAGTGCTATTTTTAGAAGGTGAGTCAGGTCAAAATTACTTAAACATAATTATTAATAATAACCATCAACACCCTTATGTGCTAGCGGTTAGCAAGGGCGCGTACAGATATGACCTTTCTCACTTGTTAAACAAACCAAATAGTGTTGTAGAGATATTCAAGCGCACAGATGGCAACGAGGCGGGTGTTTATTTTTTGGGAATTGAAGTAGAAGAAGGCGTACAACTAGGGCCAAAGCCTATACGTCCTGTTAGACGAATAGCTTTCTTTGGTGATTCCATCACTTCGGGTGCGATTAATGAAACTGCAGATAATTTAAGTGACAGTGAGGCTAGCACGGCAGACAATAATAGTTATTTGTCATACTCCGCAATGACTGCGAGAGCGCTTAAAGCAGAGTTTCACTCCACTTCGCTTACCGGAATTGGATTTATGATTAGTTGGATTGATTTTACAATGTCAGATTACTTCGATCAATTAAGTGCAAAAGGTAATAATAATACCGTTTGGGACTTTACTAAATGGCAAGCAGATCTAGTGGTCATTAACTTGGGTCAAAATGACTTTCAGTTAATAGATTTGCATAAGAGGTTAAGCCCTTTACCATCTGACCAACAGATTGTTGATAACTATGTTATGTTTTCTCGCAAGCTTTTAGATGTTTACCCAAATGCTAAATTTATATTTACCATCGGTAGTATGAATGCAACGCAAACACGCAGATGGCCTGGGCTTATTCAGGAAGGTGTTAAACAGCTTAAAAAACAGTATAAAGGACGAGCTCTTTCTTATCTGGAATTCCCGTTTACTGGCTATAAAGATCACCCACGAGTTCATCAGCATGCCAATAATTCAAAGTTACTCACTGCGCATATCCAATCCGTGATGGAGTGGTAACAATTTTTAAACTCTGACTCTTTGTTTGTTCAGGGCTTCCTGGCGTAGAAAACAATTCAGAGCCAAAACCGTACTAAGTGGGTAGTAGAGATTTTGGGGGGGGATATTCGAATATATAGGCTTCTTTTCATAAAAAAGAAGCCTAGTCAAAAAACAAAATCCATAGTACGCGGCTATTTGATGTTATGCCAATTATCCTAGGTCATTATGATTAAATTTGAATTTAATGACTTATTTGTAGCCAAAAAGGAAGCACTTATTCTCGATACAAAGTTTCTTTACCATAAGATAACTCAAGCGCTTCACGTTCCACTTTCTTTAGCTTCTTCACAACTAAGCCATAAGAATGATCAATCATGCGCTCGATCTCGCCTTGAGGGATTGACCCATCCAGAATGACTGTGTTCCAGTGCTTTTTGTTCATGTGGTAGCCTTCAATCACTGAAGGAAAAATATCTCTCAGTTCAAACGCATGGTTGGGTTCACATTTTAAATTCATTTGCGCCACCCCTTTATTAACGCTTAAGGTTGCAAACATTTTTCCTTTGATTTTAGGGACCATTACATCCGCACCAAAAGGGTAGTCTTCTACCACATCAGGTTTAGATAAAAGATATTTTTTAGTTTCTTTATAATCCATCATATTTATTATCCATGTTGTTAAATCTAATAATATTTTTAGTTTTTAATCAGTTGACTCAGTTAATTTTGACTAAAAAGCATAAACCAAACCGAAAAGTAAATTCCGGTCTGTTTTTTCTGGGCGCTCGCTATTTTCATCAGGAGTAGGTTGAGCAATTATGTCTATGATATAGCGTACTCTAAATTTTAGCTCTTCGGTGATGTCAAAATTAAAAGCTGATTCAAAGTGGTGAATAAAGGCGCCTGAGTCACTGTTTACCCACCTACCAATGTAAAGAAACTCGTATTCAATATCTCTGTTTATATCCCACTCAAGTTCCGTATTTAACTCTAAAATTGCAGTTGAAATGTTAGAGGTTTTTTCTATTTCTACTTGATGAAATTCTGTATTTTGATACCCAGGGCCTGATGAAAATTCCCAGTAAAGGTTCTGACGCTCAATAATGTAATAACCAATTTGTGCAGAGTATGTGTAACGCTGGGCAATATTTTGAAAAGGGTCTCGGAAAAATTCAAAGTTTAAAGGGCTGAAAAATGCACGATGTGAAAAGAACCAGTCTAATGAACTATTGAAACGGTGGTTGTTGGCAGTTTGTACATTACTTGACTCTGAATACAAGCCTCTGTAGTTAATTTTTAAACGTGAAAGTGATGTGCGTCGCTGCATATCTAAACTTGCACTATAAGTTTCATCTTCTGAATTACCTGTGTGTAAATTTAAACCAAACTCAATTTCATTATCCCAGTAATTCCACTCATTTTTGTCACTTTCAGCAATCGAAATTAGTAGCTTTGAGTCAAATTCGGTATTACTGCCGATTAAGTGGATCATGCCATCTTTCTTGATCACACGTCCGAATAAATTTTTGCCATTCGACAAACGCAAACTCTTTACTTTTGCCGTTTTGAGATACATGACATCTTTCCAGCCAATGCTGACAATACCAAATTCTTTACTGTCGAACTCGATTTCTTTATCGTAAAGGGTATTCAAAGTACCCTTTAACCATTCGCCAGAACTAGTTTGTAGCCAACTCCATTGATCGTCTTCAGGAACCCAGCTTTTCACTATACTCTTGCCAGATGCAAAAGTAGTTGTTGAAAGAACAAAACTACTTATCACTATTAAAAATATAGCTTTAGTGGATGACCTAAATTTTTGAAAGCTTATTTCTGGTAATATATTTTTCAAATGACAATCAGGCCTGAGTAGCGAATAAAGGTGCCCACAAATATAAGTCGTGGATACACCGTAAAGTAAGGAGTATAAAAACATATACTATAGTTAATCTGTCATTAACTTATGCAACTTGATTTGCACTTTAACTTTTAATATTAGCTTACATGAGCACTTATATGATGCTAACTTTATTTTGGTTGTAGAAGGGAGAATAAATTTATCAATTTTATTTGAGCCTAGAGCTCATGTAAGCAGTTTAATCCGTTTGAGTGTGGTTAAATAAATTAAAGAGCATTTCTTGACATAAATTTACTACGTCTATAAAGTCGCGCGCTTGTTAACGGTATCTAGATCACTCTTTGAGCAATCATAGCTTCACTAGATTAAATGGGAAGTCGGTTAAATTCCGATGCTGCCCCCGCAACGGTAAATGAGCTAAGCAAAAACACATTACTTTAATACTATATTGGCTTTTTTTAGTATTTGAATAACGTGATAACCACTATGCATTTGCATGGGAAGTTATTTTTGCCAGATATTCTACTCATAAGCCCGGAGACCTGCCTTAACTTACTTATTGGTGTTGCGGCGGGCGATATTTGATAGATGCTTTCAATGCGCCTGTCTTCAAATCCTTCTTCGCTGCACCTATCGTTATTTTGTCTTTTCTGCGGTGGCATGTGAATAAACGTTTTTTCTTGATTGTTTTAACAGCTATTTTATCTTTTGCTAATATTGCAACAGCAATTGAAAAGCAGTCTCAAGATACTGCTGCAGCTTCATTAAAAGACCACCTACCTACAGTCATAGTGACTGCTGATCGTATCTCAGCAGATGAGATAGATACTGACTTTCAAACGAGTAGTGTTACCGTTATTTCTTATGAAGACTTTGATACAAAAGTAGCGACTGTAGCGGATGTATTACGTAAAGAAACTGGTGTACAAATACGCCAAACAGGCGGGTTAGGCTCTTCATCACGGGTAAATATTCGTGGTTCTAGCGCTAAACAAGTAAATGTCTATCTAGACGGTGTTTTATTAAATGGCGCATTTGGTGGTTCAGTTGATTTAAGTCAGTTTGCTTTGGGGAGTGTCGAGCAAATCGAAATCTATCGAGGTAATGCGCCAGTTCAATTAGGGTATTCTGGAATTGGTGGTGCGATAAACATTAAAAGCCGTAAAATGGGCGGCAAACCCGAGAAGCAGCTTGTGGTTGGTGTTGGTTCTTTTGAAAGTAAAAAAATTGCGGCCTCTTTAGCGGATAGCTATCAAGGAAATGATTTCTTTATAGCGGGTGAATATTTATCTGCAGATAATGATTTTTACATAACTAATAACAACGGTACAGGTGAATACTCGGATGATGATATAAGCGAAAAACGAAATAATGCCAACTTCGATCATTCTAGTGGTTTATTTTCATGGTCCCGTGAATTTGGCAATAATTTAAACCTTAAAATGCTGACGCAGTATTTTGAAAAAAATGACAGTCTACCTGACCCACTAAATACAGAGATAAATAAAGCTGAGCTTGAAACAGACTTTCTGAGCAGTCAGTTTAAACTCGATTATTTTTTTAGTCCTGTTATTACCTATGGCTTTAAATTGTTTAGTTCAGAAAAAGTAGAGCATTACCAAGATACTGAAAATAAAATTGGTTTACGAAAGAATAAAGAAAAAGGTATTACTTTCTCATACGGTGGTGCTGTTCAATCAAGTTATGCGCTGGAAAATAATTTAGTAAGTTTAAATATTGAAAGTAGCGTTGAGCAATATAAACAAGACGATTTTATTCGTAACACCTCCGCGAAATATACACGTAATCAAAGTATTTTAGGTTTACAAAATGAGTGGGTTAGTCCTGAAGGTGATTGGTTGATCAATGTAGGTGGGCGAGTTTTTTATGTGACCGATCAAAACAAAATAAAAGACTCAACAAATACTAAGTGGCATACAGGTATTCATATAGGTGCTCTGTATTCCTTAACTGAAAACATTCAGCTTCGAGGAAATATCTCTCATAATATTCGTATACCTCAGTTATTCGAGCTATATGGAGATCGTGGTTTTTTTATCGGCAATGATGAATTAGTGCCGGAGACTGCTCTTAATATAGATACAGGGGTAAGTTACACAACTAATAATGCAACACTTTCCACTGCTGTATTCTATAGAGCGCTCGACGATGCAATCGTAAATAATTTTGGTTCACAAGGAGTGGGGCAGGCAGAGAATATTGCTGAAGCTACTGTCGTTGGGGCTGAGTTTGACGTAAGTTACCAGCTAACAACATCTTGGGCCCTATCTCTTAAATCAACGGTGCAAGATTCAGATAATATTTCTGAAGATAAAAGTTACAACGGAAATGAGTTAGCTGGTCTCTATAGTTTGTCTAGTTTTATAGACACCTCTTTGGTTTTAAATTCCATGACTTATACCTTGGAGTATCGACATCAATCTGGTGGATATTATGACGCATCGAATGACGCTGCCATACCAGATCAAAATATTGTAAATGTTAGTACTAAATGGCAAAACGCAGATCGGTCTATTGAAGTAAGAGTTGATAATCTAGGAGACAAATATGTTGAAGATTTTCATCGATATCCAATGCCAGGAAGGCATATCTTTTTTGTTTATAAACAAAGTTTTTAATTAAGAATTAGAGGAAATAAAATGAAATTTGGTATTCGCTCAAATCAAGTAAAGGTTGCGGCTTTAACTTGTTCACTGTTTTTAACTGCTTGTAGTGATAGTAATAGTAGTAACGTAGGTACACCTTCGCTTAATGGTGATTTTCAAGCTGCGATTGTTGGAACTTCAGCTAGTTCAAGTGAAATATCATTAGCTAATACTGCGCTAGTGGATGATATTGAGACTCTTGATATTGATGAGTCAGCTTATTCATATGACCTTATAAATGGTTATGAAGGTATTGACTTAAACGATGTGGCAGTCGCTACATATGGGACAAGCTATTACAGAATAGGACGATACCTGCAAGATAACATTACAAAATATAGCTTTGAAAACCCTAACCAGCCTGAATGGCAGTTTTCAGTAAATAGTGAAGGGGAAACTGGTAGTAATCCTTATGACATATTATTTGTAAGTGAGGAAAAAGCGTACGTCATACGTTATGGATCAGATTCTATCTTGGTAATTGATCCTAGTGTTGAATTTAATGAAGAAGAAAGTTTCAAAATTGGTGAAATTGATTTAAGTGCTTATAATCACGCTGCTCAAGACGTGCCCTTCATGAGTGCGGCAGTGTTAAATGACGGAAAATTGTACGTGGTAATGCAAGTAATGGATGCTGACTGGTTGCCTAGCGTGGCTAAACTGGCGATCATTGACACAGCGACTGATGAAGAAATTCCATCATCAGACATTACTTTGAATGTTAAAAATCCAATTGATTTAGATGTTCAAGGTGATTATTTGTACGTGTCAGGCATTGGCCGTTATGAAAATAATTGGGCGAACCCACCAACACCTGCAGAGTACACTGGTGGGATTGAAAAAATCAATTTAACTAACTTTACTTCAGAATTGATTGTGGATGATGGTGATGCAGATAACCATCCATATGGCCAAATTAATGGCCTGGTTTTGGTTTCTGACACGTTAGGCTATTTTAGGGGTTATGCTAGCTGGGGAAGTGAGTCTTTATTTCAATTCAACCCATCGACAGGTAATGTCGTTTCTACACCTTTAGCTGGTCTGTCTGGTGTAGATTTACGAGTTGCTGAATTAAGTCTTGAAGGCGAGTTATGGGTTGGGATTGGTGATGATGCTAACCCTGAAATTCAGATAATAGATCCAATTGATAATAGTTTAATTAAAACTATATATACCGATAAAACACCTATTGGTATTGCTTTCTCTGGTAATCTTTCAGAATAGTAATCTCTACTTATAGGGTGCGTTCTGCGCACCTTAAAAGGTAATTCTCAGTGCTAATAGGGCTGAATCCAATGAAATCATTAATCCTAGGTGGCGTTAAATCCGGGAAAAGTCGTTACGCTGAAAATTTGGCGACTTCTATTTCTGAATCCGTTACGGTTATTGCAACTGCTACAGTGATGGATGAAGAAATGGCGATTAGAATCGCACGCCACCAAGAAGATCGGCCTGCTTCATGGCGCACGATTGAAGAGCCTCTTCATTTAGGGGAGGCGCTTAGGTCTATTACCGATGCCGAGGTTGTCGTGATTGATTGTTTAACGCTTTGGCTCACCAATTTATTAATGCATTCCGACTCGAATAAACTTAATGAAGAGATTGATGATTTCGAACAGGCAATTAGAGCATTCAATTTGCCACTTGTTCTCGTTTCAAACGAAACCAATATGGGGATTGTGCCTTTAGGGGATTTGACGAGACGCTATTGTGATCAAGTGGGTTTGTTGCATCAAAGATTGGCTCAAGTGTGTGATAAAGTTCAGCTTATTGTTGCAGGTTTGCCTTTAACGTTGAAATCAAATGGATAGCAAAAAATTACTAACGGTTGATCGCTTAACTTGGCGCATAGAAGACAAAGAAATTCTTAGTGGTGTTAGTTTTCATATTAACAAAGGTGATTTTGTCGGCTTAATTGGGCCGAATGGTGCCGGTAAATCGAGCCTAATGCGTTGTCTTTATCGGGTTAATAAGCCAACGGAAGGCTCAGTTTCATTTGATGGGCAAAATATCTGGCAATATACCGCTAAACAAAATGCAAAAAATATAGCGGTGATTCTTCAAGATCATACCGATCAGCTCGGGCTTACGGTTTCAGACGTTATCTCACAAGGCCTTACCCCCCATAAACATTTGTTTGAATGGGATACCCTCGATGACAGAAAACAAATTCAAAACCTTATTGTTGAACTAGATTTGTATCAATTACGCAACTCACCGTTTAGCTTGCTTTCTGGCGGTGAAAAGCAACGCGTTATGCTCGCAAGGGCGATGCTACAAAATCCCCAATTATTGATTATGGATGAGCCTACAAACCATTTAGATGTGCATTATCAAGTAGAATTACTTCAAAAAGTAAAAAAACTAAATATGACAGTGCTTGCTTCATTTCATGATCTTAATTTAGCTGCCGCCTTTTGTGATTCAATATTGTTAATCGATAATGGAAGGTTATTAACCTTTGGTACGCCTGAAGAGGTGATTACTGAAAAGAATTTAAACGAGATATTTAATACTGAAGTTGTTGTTGATAAGCATCCTTTGTACTCACATCCCCGCATTACGTATGCTTATCATGAGTAAGCAATACATATGAAATATACAGCTATTACAAACGCGCTAATCATACCTGTTGCACTTGTGCTTTTAATTATAAGCCCTTTGTTATCTGTCTGCTTTGGTGCCGCTGATGTAAGTTTTAATGATGTGTTTGCAATTGTATATCGTGCCTTAGGTGGAGATGCTGAAGTAGATGCCATTAAGGAGCGAATTGTTTTAGAGCTTCGATTTCCAAGAATTATTTTAGCTTTTCTGGCAGGGGCTGGTTTATCACTCTCCGGTGCAGTACTTCAAACTGTGACACGCAACCCTCTTGCCGATCCGTATTTATTCGGCATTTCATCTGGCGCGTCTTTTGGTGCTGTGCTTGTTATTGCGTCAGTAGGTGCGGCCAGTAGTATGGTAAGTATTACTGGTGGAGCATTTTTAGGTGGTGCTTTATCTGTTTTATTGGTGGTCAGTTTGGCTGGCATGGGGGTTCAAATAGAGCGAATGTTATTAGCAGGTGTGGCGGTTCAATTTATGTTTAGCTCAGCAACTAGTCTCGTATTGTACTTGTCTGACCCTCAGGCAGCAGCATCATTGCTGTTTTGGATTTTAGGAAGTTTTACGCGTGCTAGTTGGGATAATTTATTACTTCCGTTTGTTGTTATAACTTTTTGTTTACTCGTTTTTTTGGCGTTTACAAGACCGCTAAGAGCCATTTTAGCGGGCGATGAAAGTGCTAAGGCACTAGGTGTTGAAGTATATAGATTACGCATTGGTATGTTGCTCTTAAGCTCATTACTAACTGCTACCTTGGTTGCAAGTTGCGGAGGTATTGGTTTCGTAGGGTTAATGGTGCCGCACATTGTTAGACGCATATTAATAAATCACAGCCAATATACATTAATTGGCAGCGCTGTTTTTGGCGGTATATTTATGATTTGGGTAGATGTACTTGCACGAATGTTAATGGAAAATAGTGAGCTGCCTGTTGGGGTGATAACAGCCGCAATGGGGAGTATATTTTTTTTACTTGTACTTAAACGACCAACAACAAGTACATAATTTAAGGGTATTTCTTTGAAGTTGTTAACGTTTATTCTCTGCTTTTTATTCACATTTGCTAGTTTTTCTTTTGCTGAGACAGCTCAATCAAAACCTATCAATCGCATTATAGCTTTATCACCTCATTCGGTTGAAATGCTCTTTACCTTAGGTGTGGGCGACAGAGTTATTGCAACAACAAAATTCTCTAACTTTCCACCCCAAGCTGAAGATATACCAAGAGTAGGAGGTTACAACGGGATACAGATTGAAAAGATATTGGCGTTAAATCCTGACCTTATAATCGCTTGGATGGACGGTAATAAAATCCAAGATATTGAAAAAATGGAAAATCTGGGTCTAAATGTTTACCGGAGTCAAACTCGATCATTAGACAATATTCCCAATGAAATGATTTTGTTTGGTGAAATGCTAGGGGTTCAATCTGCGGCAATAAGTAAGGCAAATACTTTTAATGAGCGGCTGAAAAAAATTCGAGCTGATAATAAAGAAAAACCTTCAGTGAAATTTTTTTATCAGTTATGGGACGAACCATTGCGAGCTGTGGCAGCAGGCAGTTGGATTAATTCAGTCATGAGCGCATGTGGCGGTATAAATGTATTTAATGACCCGAACTTTGATTACCCTGAAGTAAGTATCGAGAATGTATTAATAACATCCCCTGAGGTATTCATCATACCTTCTCATCACGGTGCCTATACTGCAGGAGTCGAGAAATGGAAAAAGTGGCCAGAAATTCCTGCCATTGCTAATGATCAAATATATTTCATCGACGGCGATCTTTTACACCGATTCTCAACTAGAATTCTTGATGGTATGGAGCAAGTATGTGACGCTTTCGATAAAGTCCGTGCTAGCAAGTTGAGAATCGTAAAAAAATAGCACTTTAATGTATTAATAAGGCGAGATTATGACAGAGCAAAGCAAAAACCAGTCGCATAAAAAGAAGATGGAAAAACAAAAAGAAAATATCGATGCTCATATTGCAGAAGCGACAACTGAACGTGGCGTGCTAATTGTACTCACAGGAAATGGTAAAGGTAAAAGCAGTTCTGGCTTTGGGATGGTTCTAAGGGCGCTTGGTTATAATCATACTGTAGGTGTTGTTCAGTTTATTAAAGGTGTTCAGCTTTCAGGTGAGGAAATTTTCTTAAAAGAGAAAATGCCTGAAGTAGATTTCTATCAAATGGGTACGGGCTTTACTTGGGATACTCAGGATAGAACAGCTGATATTGAGGCTGCTGAAAAAACTTGGGCCGTTGCCGAAAGAATGCTGAAGGATGATCGTTATCAGCTTGTGTTATTAGATGAGCTAACCTATATGTTTGCCTACAAGTATCTAGATGAGGGCACAATGCTAGCGGCCTTGAAGAACCGGCCTGCGAATCAATCAGTTATTGTGACAGGGCGTGGAGGTGGTTCACAGCTACAGGCGCTTGCTGATACTGTGTCAGAAATAAAAGATATTAAGCATGCTTATACATCTGGAATCAAAGCTAGGCAAGGGGTTGATTATTAATCTGTGGTAAACGTTATTATTTTAAGGTGCTGAAAGTAATCAGCGAGAAAATGTAAGGAAGAAAGGTGGTCGAGTAGGGAAGCTAAAAATTAATATCTGAACCCTGTTTATAACTATAAACAGGGTTCAGAAGCAAAGCTAAACAGCGACTTGAATGCTATCTAGAACAATACTCTACAACGGATCGTACCAGTGACTGCTTTAAGTTTTTCTTGAGCAAGTTCGCTGTATTCTTTATTCACATCAACAACAACATATCCAACACCTTCATTTGTTTGTAGGTATTGACCACAAATGTTGATATTGTTGTCTGAAAGCACTTGGTTTATTTCAGACATTACGCCAGGAATATTCTGGTGAATATGCAATAAACGGTGGTTTTCAGGATGCGCTGGTAAAGCAACTTCAGGAAAGTTGACAGACGTAATCGATGTGCCTGTGTCGCTATACGTCGCTAGTTTTTCGCCAACTTCGAATCCAATGTTCGCTTGAGCTTCCATTGTGCTACCACCAACATGAGGCGTTAGGATAACGTTATCAAACTCTCTTAGCGGAGAAACGAATTCTTCCTTGTTTGATTTTGGCTCTGTAGGGAATACATCAATTGCAGCACCAAGTAACTTCTTGCTACTTAATGCGTCACACAGAGCGTCAATATCAATAACGGTTCCGCGCGCGGCATTAATGAGTATGCTGCCTTGCTTCATTTGTTCAAACTGCTTCGCGCCCATCATGTCTTGAGTGGCTGCTGTTTCAGGTACATGCAGGCTGACAATATCAACAGAACCTAGAAGTTCTTCCATGCTATCAATCTGTGTAGCGTTACCTAGCGGTAACTTAGTCACAACATCATAGAAATATACTTTCATACCGAGCGCTTCAGCTAATACGCTTAATTGGCTACCAATACTGCCGTAACCAACGATGCCGATTTTTTTACCGCGAATTTCAAAGCTATTCGTCGCAGATTTTAACCATTCACCACGATGCGCCATTGAACTTTTTTCAGGTACGCCGCGCAATAATAAAATTGCTTCTGCAAGAACAAGTTCTGCAACACTACGAGTATTCGAGTATGGCGCGTTAAATACTGCCACGCCTTTTTTTGTTGCTGCTTTAAGGTCAACTTGATTGGTTCCGATACAGAAACAGCCAACCGCGATTAGCTTTTTAGCCGCATCAAAAACTTCTGATGTTAGTTGAGTGCGCGAGCGAATACCGACAAAATGCGCATCCGCTATCTTCTCAATCAAATCGTCTTGAGCGAGGGATGTTTTTAGATATTCGATATTGGTGTAGCCTGCTTTTTTAAGTGTTTCTACAGCAGATTCATGCACACCTTCCAAAAGTAAAAAGCGGATTTTACTTTTATCTAATGATGTCGTAGTCATATTCGTATTAAACCCTTGAATTTCTGCATATTTCCAAAAAAGAGATACGCTATTTTTTAAAAGAAAATATAGTCTTTGAAATATTGTGTCTGAAAAAGCCGCGTATGATACCATAATCCGCTTTTCTGTCGTTCAAAATATTGAAACTCTTTTTAAAAAACTTCCTATTGGAAGATAAATCAGTAACTTATCTTGAATAAATAGAAACAACATTAACTAAATCAATAAAGTTTGGCTAGGTAGAAACAAGTATGGCGTCAGCAGACCAGATAATCGAAGCACTAAACACAGTCGTTGAAAGTGGAAAAGTAAGAACCGATGAAGAGTCTTTACTTTCTCATGGAAAGGATTGGACTAAAATTTATGTACCTAAGCCTCTTGCGATTGTTTTTCCGAAAACTACACAAGAAGTGCAGTCGATTGTAAAGTTGGCAAACCAGCATGAGTTTGCATTGGTGCCGTCAGGCGGCCGTACAGGCTTGAGTGCTGGAGCTGTTGCGGCTAATGGTGAGGTTGTTGTTTCTTTTGATTACATGAATCAGATTAAAGAGTTTAGTGCTAGCGATCGCTCTGTTCGTTGTCAAGCAGGTGTGGTTACTGAGCAACTACAAAACTTTGCTGAAGAAAATGGCCTTTACTACCCAGTGGATTTTGCATCAGCAGGCTCAAGTCAGTTAGGCGGTAATTTATCGACTAATGCTGGCGGTATAAAAGTGATTAAATATGGTATGAGTCGTGATTGGGTGCTTGGTTTGGAGGTTGTGACGGGGGCTGGTGAAATTCTCGAGCTAAATCGAGATCTATTGAAAAATAATACTGGTTATGACTTGCGCCATCTTTTTATCGGCGCTGAAGGTACTTTGGGTTTTATTACCGAAGCGACAATGAAATTGACGCGTCAGCCAAATAATTTGACCGTATTGGTATTGGGTTTGAATGATATAACAAACACTATGGATGTATTAAAAACCTTTCAGTCGAAACTAGATTTAACCGCTTACGAGTTTTTCTCCCATGAAGCGATGGGGTATGTTTTGGCGCATAATGATGTACCTGCGCCATTTGAAACAGAAGCACCTTATTACGCATTGCTTGAGTTTGAATCTACCTCAGAGGAAGTGATGGATAATGCAATGTCCTTATTTGAGACTTGTGTTGAAGAGGGTTGGGTTTTAGATGGTGTTATTAGCCAAAGCGAAACGCAAGCTAACAACCTGTGGCGATTAAGGGAGGGGATATCTGAATCTATTTCTGTAAAAACGCCATACAAAAATGATATCTCTGTTGTTGTATCTAAAGTGCCAGAGTTTCTAACTGAGATAAATAATGTAGTAACGGAACATTATCCAGATTTCGAAATTATCTGGTTTGGGCATATTGGTGATGGCAACCTTCATTTAAATATTCTTAAGCCTGATGAGCTTAGTAATGATGACTTTTTTGCGCAATGTATCAAAGTTAATAAGTGGGTGTTTGATATTGTCGAAAAATACAACGGTAGCATATCAGCTGAGCATGGCGTTGGTATGGTTAAAAAAGACTATCTGTCTTATACAAGATCTAACGAAGAGGTTTCGCTTATGCGTGGCATTAAACAAGTGTTTGACCCTAAAGGTCTGATGAATCCAGGAAAAATTTTCGATTTATAATGTTGCGTTACTGTTAACTTAATTATGTGGAGGTTGAGATGCTCTCCACATAAGCGGTTAGTTTGCCTTGAAAGCTGAATATTATTCACGTATGTTGAATTTATGTAAATGCGCATAACGAAAATAAATAACAAATGGCAAGTTTCTGGAATTTAAGAAGCTGTATCAGTTGATTGCCAGCTTTATCACTACACATTTTTAAAATTAATAGGTTCATCTATGTCCACTTCTAGCACTTTCTCTAAAATTCACTTAATCATATTTTTCTGTATTCTTAATCTGGTCGCCATGACCGCTTCTGCTAATAAAATAGAGAAGGAGACGGTTAAATTCTGTGTTTGGGATCCAGTGGGTGGAAATGGTCCATTTATCAACTTTTTGAAAGAAACAAAACTTAAAGCGCTTGGGTGGGGGATTGATCTACAGCTTGATGCTTATACTGATGAAAAAGTTGCGTCAAATGATTTTCGATCAGGTGTATGTGACGCTGTTTTTTTAACTAATATTCTAGCTAGGGATTTTGTTCCATTCTCTGCTGCATTTGGTGCACCTGGCGCTATTAGCTCACTGGATGAACTGAAGACATTGTCCGCGACTCTAAACAATCCAAAAGCAAGAAAGTTTGTTGTGAATGATAAGTATGAAGTTTCTGGGCTTTTCCCTATTGGGGAAATTTATACGTTTGTACGAGATAAGGCTAATGTCAGTATTGCTGCTATCAGTGGTAAGAAGGTTTCAATTTTGAATGGCGATATTGCAAGTAGTCACTTTGCAAAAATTGTAGGCGCATCAAAAGTACACACATCGTTAGCAACATGGGGTGGTCAGTTTAATAACGGAAATGTCGATGTCATGTTTGCGCCTGCACTAGCTTATAATACTTTTGAATTATACAAAGGCCTTGGTGAAAAGGGAGGCATCATTGATTACAACATACTTTATGCTGTAATGCAGATGGTCGTTAATCACGAAAAAGTACCTGAAGGTTTTGGTGCTCATATGCGTAAGCACGCTCTATCTCGCTTTAACGAGTTAGAAAATACTGTAAAAATTGCACGCAGTGAGATTCCGCAAAAATATTGGGTTAAGCTGACACCAGAGCAGAAGGTTGAATATAATAATTTGTCCAAGCAAATCCGCTTAACGCTACGTGATGAAGGCGACTATGACTCAAAAGCTATTAGTATTCTTTGGAAAATACGTTGTAAGTTTAACCCTGCGGCAACTGAATGCGCTACACCTGAATAAGAGTTTTTAATTATGGCTTATCCACTTTTTTTTACCGATGGAACTAAGTTTTCACACGCTTTAGGGAAGATCGTGTGTGTAGGTCGTAATTATGCAGAGCATGCAAAAGAACTAAATAATCCAATTCCAACTGAACCAATTCTGTTTATTAAGCCTGAGTCGAGCGCGGTTACTTTAAACGATGACTTAAGCATTCCTGATAGTGATTGTCACTATGAAACTGAAATAGCTATTCTGATTGGTTCAAGTTTAACTGCTGCGAATGAAGAGGAGGCTCAAGCTGCCATTGCAGGGGTGGGGTTGGGTTTAGATTTAACCAGAAGAGCGCTTCAGTCAAGGCTGAAGGAAAAAAGCCATCCATGGGAGGTTGCTAAAAGTTTTGATGGCGCTTGCCCGCTAACCGACTTTGCTAAACCTGATCAGTTTACAAATTTAACGAACTTACAGTTTAGTTTACATATAAATGATGAGTTGAAACAATCTGGCAATAGCGAGGACATGCTTAACCCTATTATCCCTTTGATAGTTCATATGAGTTCATACTTCACTTTAAAGCCAGGCGATATTGTTTTGACTGGCACCCCTAAAGGTGTAGGTGAGTTGCGAAATGGTGACTTGCTTGAACTAAACTTGATGAACAAAGTTAAGATAAATACCAGGATAGTTTAAAACCAACAAAGTGAATTATTGGTATGTCAGCCAAAAAAACAAGAAGTAAAGCTATAACATCACGTAGTGGGCGCTTTTTAAAGCTTGCTGGTATGACGGCTTCTGTTGCAGGTAGGTTCGCTGCTCAGAAAGTTCAAAGTGCTTTTACTGATGAGGTGCGTAGTAAAGAAAGTTTAGGTGTAACCTATGAGAAAATGGCTGACGATATTGTTGGCACGTTAGGGGAGCTCAAAGGTGCAGTAATGAAAATTGGGCAAATCGCCTCACAAACGCAAGACTTTTTACCAAAAGAATTTTCTGACGCTCTTCAAAAACTTCAAAAAGAAGCACCGCCCGTTGAATTTTCAATCATAAGAGATCAGGTAGAGAAAGATCTTGGGGCTAGTCTTGAGAGTTTGTTTCAAAGTTTTGATGAAACTCCTTATGCTGCGGCTTCAATTGGTCAGGTGCATCGTGCCGTATTGAATGATGGTCGTGAGGTCGTTGTAAAGGTGCAATACCCGGGGGTTGATCGTTCGTGTGACTCTGATTTAAAGCAGCTTAGGCTTACTTTGAAACTCGGTGGTTTGATTAAAATGCCGAAAGCTAGTGTTGATGCTTTGTTTGATGAATTAAAAGCTCGCTTACATGAAGAGTTAGATTACGAGCAGGAGGCGAGAAACTTATGTCGATTTAGGGAGTTTCATAAACAGCATCGTTTTGTGATAGTACCGGAAGTTATTAGTGAGCTTTCAACGGGACATATCCTGACTTTAGAATATGTAAAAGGCGATCATGTGAATGAGCTCAGTTCGTTAGGTTACTCAGATGAAATAATTAATAAAATAGGTCACAATTTGTTTAATATGCTGGCAGATCAGCTGTTTGTGTTTAAACAAATACATGGAGATCCTCATCCTGGAAATTTTGCTTTTAGGCCTGATGGTACTGTGATTGTTTATGATTTTGGTTGTGTGAAGGTGTTAAAGCCTGAAATTGTAGGCGCTTATAGGGATGCGATTATTGCGAGTATTGAAGAGAATTACTTGGCGGTTGATGACGCAATGCTTCGGTTAGGGGCGCGTGTTGCGGGGAAAGCTTATCCTGGTGGTGAATATTACGCTGTTTGGAGAAATATTTTCTTTGAGCCGTTTTTTAAAAATGATAAATACGATTTTGAAAATGCAGATTTACATATGCAGGTAGCAAAAGAAATACCACTATTCTTTAAGTATCTTTCTCATTTTAAGCCGCCTGTAGAAAGTCTTTATATCGATAGAATGATTAGCGGACATTATTGGATAATGAAAAGCTTGGGTGTAAAAGCAAGTTTCAGGTCTGATTTAGATCGTTTTATAAGTGATGATATTTAAGGCTTTAGAAGCCTTGTTCGTAACAAAATTACTATATTTACCATTGTAATATGGTTATAAAGCAGTAATAAATAATAGCATTTAGAGAATTTCTGGTTCTATATGTTCCGTTGAATAAGGTTTAATTTTAAATGTCAGTTAAAAATCTTATTACTTTGATTTTTGGCGAGTGTCGAGCTGGTTAATGAGAAACTCATATCGTTTGTATTCTCTGTGATGCTTGGGGGTATGCCTAACTTTGTCTAAATATAGGTTGGCTTCACTTAATAGGTTTACATCATTTGTTGTTTTATGAAGCTTTAGTAGGACTTGGGCTAGGTTTAAATTTAAAGAAATGTGTCTCGGAGTAAGTGGTACAGCTTTTCTTAGGTTTATGGCTGATTGCTCTATTTCTCCTTCAGAATATAATTTTATGCCTTGTTTGTTAATTGATGCAGCTTCCTTTCTGTTTTTACTAGTAACGTCAGTATTTAGTTGTTTATAAATACTTGAAACTAGTTCCTCGTCACCGTGCGCTAGATCTGCGGCCTGTTCCAGTAGGTTTTCAGCGTCTTCCGTTTTACCTAGCGTTGATAGTGTTGCTGCAGCGATTTGAATGGACTCTGGATCAAGTTGGACGTCTTGGTCTGGAGTAGAAGTCATAACCTGGTCAAAAATTGACTGAGCTTCTTCTATGTTTCCAATTGTTGCATGGATGTTTGCTGATACAAGCTTGGATTGTTCATTTATATTAACCTTTGATGCGAAACGTTTTGTGCCTTTTTTTATTAGGTCAAAAGCCTCCTTTATATGGGGGTTGTTTTCGGGTGTTTCATCGTCTTTTGACAAGGCGGCTAAAAAATTTGCAAACTCAAAGAACTGTTGTGGTTTGGCGAAGATAGATTGATCGCTCAGTTTAACCATTTTTCTGAAAGCATTTATCGCATCTTCTTCTTGATCGTTTTGAATGTACAGATCTGCAAGTTCTTTTTGTCGAAGTAGGGCATTTGGTGAAAATGAAATTGCTCTCTCAATCAGGGCTTGTGCTTCGGGAATATTATTTTGTTGCTTGTAAATTTCGGCTAATAAATCCAGTGCATCGAGTTGGTGGGGGTCTTTTGCTATTATTTTTTTTAATAAATCAGTGGCGTAGCTGAACTCTTTTTGTTTGACTGCTATTTTTGCTAGGCCGTACTGTGCCCACGTAAAATCATTAGCTTGAAGAATGCTTTCGTATACCTGTTTGGCTTGGTCGTATTCATTTATTTTAGTGAGTAGCCAGGCCTTTGTTTTTAATGTTCGAACTAGGTAGCGATCTTTTTCAGCTATTTTTCTATCACAAAATGTAATTGCATTGTGATAATCTTCTTCGTCAATTGCTGCGTCTATCGTACGCATTGCATCTTTCATTTGAAGTGATTTTAATAGCCGATCTTTAAGTTGTTTAGGCGTGACGGGTTTAACTAAATAACCGTCGGGCTCATTTTCAAGTGTGCCCATTACTTTCCCTTTCTCTACTTCAGCCGAGATGATGAAAAATAAACCTGTAAATTTTAATAATTTACGGTGGCGCAGTTCTTCAAGCAGTTCTTGGCCGTTTTTACCTTTTCCAAGTTCGTAGTTGCAAAGGACGATGTCGTAATTGATGTTTTCAAACCCTGTTACTACCTTCTGCGCGGAGCTTGTTGAGTCAATTAATTTTAAGCCAAGTTCCATTAGTGTTTTTTTTGTTGAAAATCTGAATGAATCTAACTCATCGACGATCAAAAAGCGCTTTTTGGAATAATCTTCCAGCGACATAGTTGCAACCTGTAATGTGGTCTTTAGGGTTATTTATTAATGATGTAAAGGTAAGTATAGCGGCCTTTTTATAAGCGGTAGTTATTTATATTTGTATGTTTAAGTAAAAAATCCAGAGTTCTTGGAAGATTTATTTAGTGCACTATAATGGTTCGAAAGTACATTTTGTTATTCGCGTTAGTTTGGATTGAGTTTCATAATGCTTTAAATGTCCTACACTGTAGGCGGGTAGTATAAAAAGGACAGTGCAACAAATTGAAGCACAAGTTTAAATCAATTTGACTTGCAGCTGTCAGCCTCTTATTTATCAAGGATAAAACAGATTTTTGTTTGTATTTCACAGGCTTAATCCTTATAATTCCGCCCAAAATTTATGTATTGATCTGCTTTGTACTTTATACAATCTAATTGTGTAGTGTTTACAGACATCAAAATTAGTACATTTAATTCTAAAAAAAGGTTGCAGAGTAATAAAGAGCCACTAGGCTACGCTATTAATTCTGTATAAATGATTCCTGCCAACTTGAGAGAGAGTGAATGTGCTGTGAACGATAAACGACCTGTAAATCTCGACTTATCACAATTTAGTTTTCCTCTACCTGCTTTAACGTCTATTGTGCATCGCGCAACAGGCATTATTTTATTTGTAGGTATAGCCATCTTAATGTACATCCTTGAACTTTCACTCACGAGTGAAGAAAGTTTTAATTCTGTTAAAGAATGTTTGGATGGTTTTTTTGTTAAATTCATTATCTGGGGCATACTTTCTGGCCTTCTTTACCATCTTGTTGCTGGTATCAAGCATTTGTTAATGGATTTCGGTATTGGCGAAACACTGGAAGGTGGTGTTTTAGGTGCAAAAGTAACGATTGTTGTTTCTGTTGTTCTTATTCTTTTAGCAGGGGTATGGTTGTGGTAACTAACGTAACTAGTTTGGGCCGTAGTGGTCTATATGATTGGATGATTCAGCGTGTAACCGCAATTGTCTTGGCTGCATATTCAGTTTTTCTATTAGGTTTTTTGGTTGTAAATCCAGATCTAAGCTATGCACAGTGGAGTGAGTTTTTTAATTCTACGTGTGTTCGCATATTTTCCTTACTAGCACTTCTTTCATTAGGTGCGCATGCCTGGGTTGGTCTATGGACTATATCTACTGATTATTTAAAGGCAATGGGACTTAGATTTCTTTTTCAAGCTATCTGTGGCTTGGTGATGTTTATATATGTGGTCTGGGGTATTCAGATCCTTTGGGGGCTGTAAGTAATGTCGAATTTAAGAACATTAAATTATGACGCTATCGTAATTGGTGGCGGTGGTGCAGGTATGAGAGCCGCACTACAGTTGACTGAATCTGGTGTTAAAACTGCTTGTATCACCAAAGTATTTCCTACTCGATCGCATACAGTTTCTGCTCAAGGTGGTATAACGTGTGCAATTGCAAGTGCTGATCCAAATGATGATTGGCGCTGGCACATGTATGACACTGTAAAAGGTTCTGATTATATTGGTGATCAGGATGCTATTGAATATATGTGTCAGGTTGGGCCTCAAGCCGTATATGAGTTAGATCATATGGGTTTACCATTTTCAAGAACAGAGGCTGGTCGTATTTATCAGCGTCCATTTGGTGGTCAATCAAAAGATTTTGGTAAAGGCGGTCAAGCTGCAAGAACATGTGCAGCAGCAGATAGAACAGGTCATGCCTTATTACACGCGCTTTATCAAGGAAACCTTAAGGGTGGCACTACATTCTTAAACGAATGGTATGCCGTTGATTTAGTTAAAAACAAAGATGGTGCTGTTGTTGGTTCTATTGCAATTTGTATCGAAACTGGTGAAACAGTTTATGTTCGCGCTAAAGCAACTGTTATCGCTACGGGTGGTGCAGGTCGTATTTATCAGTCTACAACAAATGCTCTAATCAATACTGGTGACGGTGTTGGTATGGCATTGCGTGCAGGCTTCCCAGTTCAAGATATTGAAATGTGGCAGTTTCATCCAACAGGTATCGCAGGGGCGGGTGTTCTTGTAACTGAAGGTTGTCGTGGTGAAGGTGGGTACTTAATCAACTGTGACGGCGAACGATTCATGGAGCGCTATGCGCCAAACGCGAAAGATCTCGCAGGCCGTGATGTTGTCGCACGATCGATGGTACTAGAGATTCTTGAAGGTCGCGGATGTGGGCCTAAGAAAGATCATGTATTACTTAAGTTAGATCATTTGGGTGAAGAAACTCTAATGGCTAAATTACCTGGTATTTGTGAGCTATCTAAGACCTTCGCGCACGTTGATCCAGTTAAGGCTCCTGTTCCGGTTGTGCCGACTTGTCACTATATGATGGGTGGTATTCCAACTAACATCGGTGGCCAAGCGTTGACAATTGATGCTGATGGAAAAGATACAGTGATTGATGGGTTGTATGCTTGCGGTGAGGCTGCCTGTGTTTCTGTACATGGTGCTAACCGATTAGGTGGTAACTCATTGTTAGATCTAGTTGTATTTGGTCGTGCTGCTGGGCTTCACATCGAAAAGTCTTTACGTGATGGCTTTAATGTTGATGATGCGACAGAAGACGATATTACTAATGCGCTTGCAAGATTGACTCGCTTGAATAACTCAACAGGCGGAGAAAGTGTAGCGACAGTGCGTGAAGACTTACAAAGCTGTATGCAACTTTACTTTGGCGTTTTCCGTGATGGAGAATCAATGAAGAAAGGTTTGAAATTGCTTGATGAGATCGGTGCGCGAGTTAAAAATACGAATCTTGAAGATAAAAGTTCTGCTTTTAATACGGCAAGAATCGAAGCGCTTGAGCTTGATAACCTTTACGAGATTGCATACGCAACGGCTATCGCAGCAGAAGAAAGAAAAGAAAGTCGAGGTGCTCATGCGCGTAATGACTTTACAGAACGAGATGATGAAAACTGGTTGAAGCATTCTATTTACTTCCCAGCCACAAAGAGTGTTGGTAAGCGTGATGTTAACTTCTCGCCAAAAACAGTTGAAGCATTTCCACCAAAAGTGCGTTCTTACTAGGGGAGAATTGAGACATGTTAGTTAGTTTATATCGCTATAATCCAGAAGTTGATAAAACACCTTATATGCAAGATATTGAGATTGAAATCCCTGAAGGGAAGGATCTTATGGTTCTTGATGTATTAGAGCTACTAAAGGCAAAGGATCCATCTGTTGCTTATAGACGTTCATGCCGTGAAGGTGTGTGTGGTTCTGATGGTTTAAATATGAATGGTAAAAATGGTCTTGCTTGTATCTCTTCTTTATCAGAAGTAGGTCTTAAGGGTAAGAAACTGGTTATTCGCCCATTACCAGGGTTGCCAGTAATTCGAGATTTAGTTGTAGACATGTCAATGTTCTACAAACAATACGAAAAAATTAAGCCGTTCTTGATCAACGATAAGCCAGCGCCAGCAATTGAAAGACTACAAACCCCAGAAGAGCGTGAAAAGCTTGATGGGCTATATGAGTGTATTCTTTGTGCTTGCTGTTCTACAGCGTGCCCATCTTTCTGGTGGAATCCTGATAAGTTTGTTGGACCATCTGGTCTTCTCCAGGCTTATAGATTCTTAGCTGATTCGCGAGATACAGCTCAGGCGGAGCGTTTAGCTGATTTAGATGATCCTTTCAGTGTATTCCGTTGTCGGGGTATTATGAACTGTGTAAGTGTTTGCCCGAAAGGGTTAAATCCGACACGGGCGATTGGTCATATCAGAAATATGTTGTTACAACGTTCTACCTAGAGCGTATAATATATCAAGCGCCCCTAGGCTGGGCGCTTCTGTTTTTTACTAGCGGAAAGTAAGCCAGTAATTTTAAGCAAGGGCTAAAAGCTTTTTCTGAAATTATGTCTATAATCAAATGATGAAACCTTCTGGCGCGAATTAAATTGGTCGCCCAGAAACTTATGTTCTGCATCTATTAGCTCACAAGGCACATTGCAGCACACTAAGATACTAACCACTAGGAAATCGGGTAACACCTGTATTATC
>ENA-OSET01001656-OSET01001656.1-sediment-metagenome-genome-assembly--contig:-NODE-1656-length-22911-cov-8.704520_pt1 | contig 22911 bp, 23 predicted proteins | sample MGYA00237882_ERZ534229 | MGnify/ENA primary metagenome ERZ534229 (study PRJEB26408, sample SAMN06266212) | sediment metagenome | isolation source: Hudson Canyon methane seep mesocosm | place... | reverse complement strand
GGATAGGATTTGAACCTATGACCTTCGGGTTATGAGCCCGACGAGCTACCATGCTGCTCCACCCCGCACTAAAGAGGCGAAATTATACGCCCAAAACCTCGCTACTTCAACATAATTTGGCCATCATGCCTATTATTATTGAAACTGATTGCATTATAATATGCCGATGAAGCCAATTAGACTCGGCGTATTGATGGATGATATTTCCAGCATTAAGCCCCACAAAGACTCCACTTTTGCAATGATGCTTGAAGCACAAGAGCGCAATTGGGATATTTACACCTTTGACAGCCCTGATATGTTTTACTCAGATGGCAAAGTCATTGCTCATTCAAAAAAAACTATAGTCAATGATTCAGGGACAAACTGGCATTCCTGTGAGGACGCTAAAGCTCTTTCTCTGGACTCTCTAGATGTGGTTTTTATGCGAAAAGATCCACCGTTCGATATGGATTATATTTATGCAACCTATCTATTAGAGCAGCTCGAATCAGATGGCGTCTTGGTGGTCAATAAGCCAAGCTCTCTAAGAGATGCCAATGAAAAACTATTTGCTCTAAATTTTCCAGAATGTATCCCTAAAACCCTTGTTAGCTCTAGTATTGAACAACTTAATACATTCATTAGTGACACACAAACTGTGGTCGTCAAACCGCTTGACGGTATGGGAGGAACAGATATATATAAACTCTCGAAGGGCGATCAAAATATTGAAGCGGTTCTTAATAAAATTACCAATAACCAGAGTCGCTATATCATGGCGCAAGAATTTTTGCCAGAAATAAAAGATGGTGATAAGCGCATCCTGTTAATCAATGGTAAGCCTGTTGACTATGCACTAGCTAGGCTTCCTGCAGAGGGAAGCTTTAAAGGAAACTTAGCCGCAGGAGCAAAAGGAGTTGGCCAGCCCTTGTCAGAGAGAGACCGTTACCTATGCTCTCAAATCGCACCAATGCTGATTGAAAAAGAATTGATATTTGTTGGTCTTGATGTGATTGGTGATTATATTACTGAGATTAATGTGACGAGCCCAACATGCATTCGTGAACTCGATAAACAGTTCGCAATTAATATATCAGCAACACTTTTAGATGAAGTTGAAAATATGCTAGCCCTGCGCTAAATTAAATCCATATTTTGCAAGCATCACCCCCAGACTTGCAGCCAACAGTGATAGACCTAAATTTAGTAAAATATTAATGAGTGCTTGCGAGTAATCTCCTGCACCAAGCATCTCAACAGATTCAATAGAAAGAGCGGACATCGTTGTTAAAGAGCCTGCCAGACCAACTAGAAGCATCAAACGGTAGGTTTCACTTAGATACAGTTTTTCTAAAACAAGTACAATTAAAATGCCTGCAATAAATGATCCAATGATATTAGAGATTAAGGTTCCATAGGGCATCCCTTTCCCAAGATATTGGATCGACAAGATACCTATATAGTATCTACAAGTGGCACCAACAGTGGCGCCTATACCGATACTCGCAATGGACGAAATTGTGCTCATATATCTGACCTAAGCTGATCTAATTTTTCTTTAATTTTAATCTCTAGACCTCTGTCAGTGGGCTCATAATAGACTTTTTCTCCCATCTCATCTGGAAAGTAAGTCTGCCCTTTGCTATATGCGTTGGGCTCATTGTGCGCATACCGGTAACCCTTTCCGTGCCCGAGCTCTTCCATCAGCTTCGTGCTTGCATTTCTAAGGTGGATAGGAACCTCTAAATCGTTGGTTTCTTTTGCCGCCGCGATGGCCTCATTAAAGGCAGTATAAACGGCATTTGATTTTGGTGCGCACGCACAAAATACTGCTGCCTGTGCAATCGCTCGATTTCCTTCTTTGTCTCCTAAGCGTTCATAAACATCCCATGCGTTAACGGTTATTTGAAGGGCCCTTGGATCAGCATTACCAATGTCTTCAGAGGCAATCGCGAGGAGCCTTCTAGCAATAACCTTCGGGTCACAGCCTGAAACAAGCATCCTTGCCATCCAATACAATGCGCCATCTGGAGAAGAACCTCTAACCGACTTGTGGAAGGCTGAAAGCTGCTCATAATAGATGTCACCCCCTTTATCAAAACTGCTTACTTTCTGCTGGAGCGTTTTGACAATATCTTTTTTGCCTAATGTTTTTTTGGTTTTTTGCGTTAACTGCTCAATTATGTTGATGAGTCGTCTTGCATCTCCGTCACTACTATGAATAATGAGAGACAAAGAGCCATCACTCTCGAGCTTAACACCTTGATCACTCATTGCTCTTGCGGCAATTGTCTCTAGCTCTTCATCACTAAGCTTATTCAGAATGTAAACTCTTGCCCTTGAGAGTAGTGACGAGTTAATTTCAAAAGAAGGATTTTCAGTTGTTGCACCAATTAAGGTAATCAATCCCGATTCTATGTGGGGTAAAAAAGCGTCCTGTTGTGCTTTATTGAATCGATGAATCTCATCAACAAATAGTATGGTGCTTTTGTCATTTTGCTTATAGAGCTCAGCGTGCTTAATGACATTTCTAAGCTCTTTAATGCCATCGAGGACAGCAGACATCTGCTCAAAATGAGCACCCATCTGAGCGCAGATAATTCTTGCTAAGGTTGTCTTTCCAACGCCCGAAGGACCCCACAAAATCATCGAGTGAAGCTGTTTATCACTTAAGGCCTTTCCAATTGGCTTATCAGAATCAAGCAAGTGGTGCTGGCCAATAAATTCATTTAGCTCTGAAGGTCTTAATTTTTCAGCTAATGGCTTATAGGTCGACATCTTGATTTAGATTAATTAAAATAAGGTGGTATTGTCTCATTATAATTTACTTATGTTTTTAAGATTTTTTTGTCTTGTTTTTCTGACAACAAGCGTATTTGCAAATTCACAAACTTTTGAAGACTTTCTGGATCAGGTTCGTAAATCTGCAATAGAACAGGGAGTCTCTAAAGCAACCCTTGACAAAGCCTTCTTAGGGCTTGAGCCTAACCTTGATATCTTAAAATCTGACGGCTCTCAGGCCGAGTTTACTCAAAATTTTTGGCGCTATGTCAACAAAAGAGTTGGCAAGACGCGGCTCAATAATGGCAATGATACATTAAAACAAAACGCCTCATTACTCAACAAAACCTCACAAAAATATGGTGTCCCGGCGCATCTAATCGTTTCTTTTATGGGTCTAGAGAGTAATTACGGAAACTATATGGGAAATGAGAGTCTGATTCAATCTCTTGCGACTCTTGCGTATGACCCAAGGCGATCAAAATTCTTTACAAGAGAGCTGATTGCAGCCTTAAAGCTGATGGATAAAAAAACCATTCCAATTGATGCAACTGGGTCATGGGCGGGCGCAATGGGTGCTGTCCAGTTTATGCCAACTAACGTCATTGCTTATGGCGTTGATGCCAATAATGATGGCAGGGTTGACCTTTGGAATGAAAAGGAAGACATCTATGCCAGTGCTGCAAACTTTCTAAGTGAGCTTGGCTGGAAAAAAGGCGAAAAATGGGGCCGTGAAGCCTTAATCCCTAAAAACTTTGACTACCGATTAACTGGCCTAACGGTTGAGAAGACAGTAAACGAGTGGGCAGCGCTTGGCGTACTTAAAGGGAATAGATCCGCTCTTCCAAGATCTAATTTTAAAGCCTCTTTAATTGTTCCGATGGGTCATAAGGGGCCTGCTTTTTTGGTCTATCGAAACTTCGATGTGATAATGGGCTGGAACCGCTCTATTCTCTACGCGCTTTCCGTTGCCTATTTGTCGGACAGACTTAATGGCGCTGGAAGACTCTCTGCAAAGCCTCTGGATGAGCCACTTCTCAGTAGAGAAGATGTTATGCAGATCCAAAATACCCTGAACCTCTTGGGCTATGACACCGGCACGCCTGATGGCATGGCTGGACCTAAGACAAGACAGGCCACTAGAAAATTCCAATCTGACATCGGCTTTGTTGCAGACGGCTATGTTGGATACGAACTGTTTCAACAACTCCAATGACCATCAAAACCTATCTTGGTTTTGATGTTGGTACCAAACGAACAGGCGTAGCTATAGCAAATAGCCTAACCTCCCAGGCAAATGGAATTGACACTGTAATTCACAATAAAGATGGTTCAACAAACTGGAGAGACCTTGAAGACATTATTAAGCAGCACGATCCTAATGCATTCATCGTTGGCCTCCCGCTCGATAAAGACAATAAAGAGCAAGAAATGACTTTCATCGCAAAATCGTTTGGAAGAAAGTTGGAGGAGCGTTTTAATATTAATGTCTTTTTTATCGATGAATATTTATCCTCTTCAGAAGCAAAAAACCAACTAAAATGGCACTACGCACACAAAAACGCTGATAGAGGTGACGTAGATAAACGATCAGCTGAACTAATTTTGCAGACTTGGCTCAATGAAACCACACACGATTAGCAACGATGCACAGCTCAACTCGAACGGAAGATTAATTCATCTTTTGGGCCTAGAAGGCCTTCCCAAAAATCAAATTGAAAAAATACTCGATGTGGCAGATGACCTTATCGACCAAAAGGGCAACCTTCAAAAAACTAAAATTCTTAGAGATATGTCGGTTGCGAATCTCTTCTTTGAGCCCTCAACACGAACTCGAAACACCTTTGAGATTGCCGGAAAGAGAACGAGCGCTAAAACAATAAACGTGGATCTTGCAAACTCTGCAACCAAGAAAAACGAAACCTTGATGGACACAATGCACACCCTTAAGGCAATGCAAATTGATATGTTTGTTATCAGGCACAAACAAAACGGCCTGCCGCATCATGTCGCTGAAAACATAAAAGGTGTGTCCATACTCAACGCTGGTGACGGCATCAATGCGCACCCTACTCAGGCACTGCTAGATGTCCTCACTATTCGTCAACATAAAAAAACGTTTGACAATTTATCTGTTGCAATTATTGGTGACATTAGGCACTCTCGTGTTGCACGATCAGGAATACAAGCAATGAAAACTCTGGGTACAACTGATATTCGTTTGATTGCTCCAGAAACACTTCATTACAAAGAAGAGACGCCAGGACTAGAACGCTTTGACAACCTTCAGCAAGGTATAGAAGGCGCGGATGTAATCATCTCACTCAGACTCCAAAAAGAAAGAATGATCGCTGCAGATATCCCTGACGAGGAAACCTATTTCGAAGGTTTTGGACTCACGATTGACAGATTAAAGCTTGCTAAACCTGACGCAATCGTCATGCACCCCGGACCGGTTAATAGAGGCATAGAGCTTAGCTCAAATGTTGCTGATGGGCCTCAGTCAGTGATACTCCAACAGGTCACCAACGGCATTGCTGTTCGCATGGCTGTTATGGAAATTTTGGCGGGAGCTTTTTAGTTAATGAGTCAGCCCATTAATTATGAACTAGCCAAAGATGCACTTCATAAACTAAACACTGACGACACGATCTCATCTGCACATGGGCTTCTATGCGGCTTTTATTGTGTCAAACAAGACCTTCATCTGGATGACTGGCTTAATGAAATCCTAGTGAGCATTGATCTAAACAACTTGCTTGAAAAGGAAGCGCACCAGGTGCTTGCTGAAATATTTAACAACACCAGCGAACAACTTGCCGACCCTACGCTTAACTTTTGGCCAGTGATTGCGGATGATGACTCGCCTCTCAGAGAGCAGGCGAATACCCTTATTGAGTGGTGCCAAGGATACCTAGTCGGTCTCGGTCTTAGCTCAGTTGAAACCTCTGACGAAGAGGTGACTGAAATGATTAAAGATATCAGCGAGATTTCTCAGCTCGATGCGGACCTAGTCGATACAGATGATAACGCTCAGGACTTTTATGAAATCGTTGAGTTTGTAAGAATTGGTGTTCTCTTTATTCAAGAAACCCTGCAGCCTTCAAAGCAGAACTTTATCAGTCCCACACAACTCCACTAATAAAAAGCCTCTAAAACTTAAGTTAAAACTCAATCTCTATAATTATTTTATTTGCTTTGTCTATAATTAAAGTGTCCAATATTTAACTAAGGACTATTAAGAAAACTTTTTAATAACTTTAGGAGTAAAAAATGACATTAACACATTTATTTAAAGCCCAAGCTATATTTGCCTGGATATGGGTTCTGATGTTCTGGCTATTTCCAAATGTTCCCGCAGAAAGCTTTGGATTTGCATTAGCTGACAATCCTGATCTTGTGACCTTTGGTCAAGCAGCATCAATCCCAATACTAGGCATAGGTGTTATTTCTTGGATGGCTCCAAGTTGGGTTAGTGGTGAACATATAAAAAAATTAGGCATGCTGATGGGGGTGTACATTAACCTTTGTTTTGTTGCAGTTCAGCTATTTCACATATCAACCGGAGCTGCTGCTTTGGATCCTTTCGGAATGTTTGCAACTGCGATTTTTGTAGCTTTATTCTTCTGGAAGTGTCGCGCTTCTGACTAACTAATAAAAAGCCGAATTAAACATCCGTCTAATTCGGCTTTTAAAAATGGTGGCCACACCTAGAATTGAACTAGGGACACAGGGATTTTCAGTCCCTTGCTCTACCAACTGAGCTATATGGCCAAATCGCGTAATTATACACAAGGCAAATCAAAATTGAGTTTGAATTTAAGCTCTGAAACCCTTGTTTAATCTATAAGTTATCTAAATACTTCTCGGCGTCTAATGCCGCCATACATCCCGAGCCAGCAGAAGTAACTGCCTGTCTGTAAATATGGTCAGCCACATCGCCCGCAGCAAATACCCCTTCAACACTCGTTTGGGTCGTATTTCCCTCTAATCCAGCTTGAACTTTTATATAGCCGTTGTTGATTTCGATTTGTCCCTCAAAGATACTAGTGTTTGGCTTATGTCCAATCGCTATAAAAACGCCATGCACATCAACCTCTTTTGTCTTTCCGTCATTGCCTCTTAAGCGAAGACCGGTGACGCCCATATCATCACCTAAGACTTCATCCAAATTATGATCCCACTCGATGGAGACGTTTCCATTTTTCGATTTTTCCATAAGCTGATCGGACAGAATCTTTTCAGATCTGAATTTATCTCTTCGATGAACAACTGTGACATGATCGGCTATATTTGATAAATAGAGGGCCTCTTCAACAGCAGTATTACCGCCGCCAATGACCGCAACCTTTTGTCCGCGATAGAAAAAACCATCACAGGTAGCACAGGCTGAAACGCCCTTGCCTTTATAGGCCTCTTCAGATTCAAGGCCTAAATATTGAGCAGTTGCTCCTGTTGAAATGATGACGGCATCAGCGGTATAAGTGGTTTCACCGCCCTGAAGCGTAAAAGGACGCTTTGAAAAATCAACACTCGTTATGTGGTCATTAATGATTTCAGTATTAAATCTTAGTGCGTGGTCTTTCATCCGCTCCATTAAATCTGGACCTTGAAGCCCATCATGATCTCCTGGCCAGTTATCAACGTCAGTCGTGGTCATCAATTGACCGCCTTGCTCTAGGCCGCTTACCATGACCGGATTTAAATTTGCTCTTGCCGCATAAACTGCGGCAGAGTAGCCAGCGGGGCCTGAACCAACAATCAAAACTCGGCAATGTTTGATATCACTCATAATGAAATACTTTATACTAATTAATCAAATGAGTATTATAAGCTGTCTTGAAAAAAAATAATAAACGAACCACTCAAAATACCCCTATAAATAATCCGCGCTCAAAGCTTATTAGCGAATCCATTTTTATTTTGCTTTTGACAGTTGGAGCTGTTTTCTTTGTCTCGCTTATAACAGGCTCTCCCTCAGAAGACCCTTGGACAGGTGGGACAGAACTAGCCAAACCAGTTGCGAATAATGCGGGAATATTTGGCGCCTACTTAAGAGACATCAGTTTTGGTATTCTTGGCTATGTCTCATACGTTGTTCCAATCTCTATTATTTGGCTAGGCTATAACTTTCATCGTGATGCAAACAAAGAGCGCCAAAGCCAGCTTACATTTTTGATTCGACTCATATCCTACCTAGTAATGCTTTTCTTTGTTGCGGCAATTGCCCATCAATACGCACCAGAAATAAAAGTGATGGACGGACTAAAAGAGACCTTTTTAGCTGGAGGAATGATTGGAAAATCAATGCATGAACTCCTCTTTTATGAACTTTTTGGTGACTCTTCAACATTAATTTATGTTGGAATCATTTTGGTTAGTTTTAGTATTGCGACTAGCGCCTCTTGGAAAAATATTAGCACCTCCCTATTCAAAAATCGTCTTAGCAGAAGAGAGAATACTTCAGAAAAAGTAAAGAATGAGAAAATAAAGCCAGAAATTATCAGCTCTAAGCCAACTGCTGCGCCCGAATCAAAAAAAACAGACAACTCCAAAAAAGCAGAGAAGGCTGACAAGCCTAAAAAAGCAGATAAGGCTGACAAGCCTAAAAAAGCAGAGAGGTCTCAAAAAGAACAAAGCAGCAACCTATTCAAATCAGGTGCATCGGGAGGCCTGCCAGACCTATCCCTGCTTGATGATGTTGATAATTCTGGACTGGGCTATACAGAAGACTTTTTGGTTGAAATGGGCCAGCAAGTTGAAATCAAACTGAAAGACTTTGGTTTTGATGTAGCCATTACTGCGGTCACCCCTGGTCCCGTTGTCACACAATTTGAGATATCACTCGCACCTGGCATTAAAGTCAGTCAAATTATGAACCTTAATAAAGACCTCGCAAGAGCGCTCCTTGTTGAGAGCGTCAGAATTGTTGATGTGATTCCAGGCAAGCCAGTCATTGGACTTGAAATACCGAATAACAATCGCGAGATGATTGGCCTTAAAGAAATACTCTCGAGTGAGGCTTTCACTAAAGCAAAATCCACACTATCAATGGGCCTTGGTAAGGATATAAATGGCCTGCCTGTAGTTGTTGATCTTGAAAAAATGCCGCACCTATTGGTAGCCGGCGCTACCGGAATGGGTAAGTCAGTGGGCCTTAATGCTATTATTTTAAGTATCCTGTATAAAGCCTCTCCAGAGCAAGTCAGACTGATCATGATCGACCCTAAAATTGTTGAGCTCGCCTCATATGCTGACATACCTCATCTTCTCACGCCGGTAGTGACAAATATGAATGAAGCTGCAAGTGCTCTTTGGTGGTGTGTCAATGAAATGGAAAGACGCTATAGCCTCCTTGCCAAGTTTGGCGTCAGAAATATTGAATCATTCAACGAAAAACAACGCCTTGCTAAAAAGGCTGGAAAGCCACTTTTAGATCCGTCCTTTAATCCAGAGACTGCCAAAGAAGGAGAGGAGCATCCAGAGCTTGAAGCGCTTCCACTCATTGTCATAGTCATTGATGAATACGCAGATATGCTTGGCGCATTAGCACAGGAAGATCGAGCTAAATCAAAACGCGTCGAAGGACTCATTGTCCGCGTTGCTCAAAAAGCACGTGCCGCTGGAATGCATCTTATTGTCGCAACTCAAAGACCAAGTGTTGATGTCATCACAGGCCTTATAAAATCTAATATACCTACAAGGATTTCATTCAAAGTTTCATCAAAGACTGACTCTAGAACTATTTTAGACCAGTCTGGAGGGGAGCAGCTTCTTGGCATGGGAGATATGCTCTATATGGCTCCAGGTATTGCTCATCTCACCAGAGTTCATGGTGCATTTGTTGAGGATAGTGAGATCATAAGAGTGGTCAATCATCTCAAAAAACATTCAAGCCCTAACTATCTCGACGGTATCCTAAACCCTAAATCAGAGCCTATAGGTGAAAAGGATTCAGGTCACAGTGTGGGTGATCTTGATCCTCTTTTTGATGAAGCTGTTCAAATAGTAACCTCTACCAGAAGAGCCTCGATATCCAGCCTTCAGAGAAGGATGCGAATTGGATATAACCGTGCTGCCCGAATTATTGAGGACATGGAGTCCAGCGGAATAGTTAGCTCAATGAATAGCGCGGGGAACCGAGACGTTTTGGCGCCAGAGCCAATTGAACCTGACGACAATTAGCCAAAAATAATATCATCTAATAAAGACCATTATATTTCAAACGGAACTTATCTTATTTTAGCTCTATTATGAAACAACTGATTATTACATTTCTGTTTATATTTTCATTTACGCAGAGCTATGCTCACAAACCTGTACTCAATGAGAATTCAACTTATCCTGCAGATGCACCTTATGAGATAGAAGAGCCAGAAATATCAAAAGCAATCTACTCAACTCTGACAGGTGATCCGCATTATTACCGAATACAGTCTGATGTCGATTTTGACTTCTATGCAGGCATCTTGGCTGCCAAAATTGGAGAGTGCGCTCTAGAGAGTAAGTTCTCATTCGAGGTTTTAGACGCCGAGTTTCACAACATTGATGTCGCTGATGGTGAAAACTTTAAATGGACGCCTTGGTATGAGGAGTATGGTAAGCAATGGTATTGGAATGGCCCAGAAATAGGCAAAAACTTTCTCTCTGATCGCATTTATAAAGCAGGCACATACTATATTAAAGTTTTTAATAGTAACAATACTGGTCAATACATTATGGCTGTAGGTGATATTGAAAAGTTTTCATTTACTGACATAATCGGATTAATTTTTTCACTGGGTGATATCGAAGACGAGTTTTGGGATCCTAATCTATGCGGCTTAAGCTTACAAGAATCTTCTTAAAAATACTGTTTGGAATAATAGTATAAGCCTTGACTGTTTGGACAATAAGGCTTGACCTAGGTTTTCCCATACTATATAGTTATTGGAAACCAACAAACGTTTTGTTGGTTTTTTGTTTAACAATCTATGTGTCTAGCTTCTAGGCACTTATTAAAGGAGAAAGATAATGAAAAAAAATTTAAGCATTGTTTTATCATTGATTGTCATGGGTATTTTTTCACCCGCTTTCGCTAACTCGATTAAATGGTCGATGCCTGGTGATTCTTTAACACTTGATCCGCATGCACAAAACGAAGGACCGACTCACATGGTTTCTCGTCAAGTATATGAAGGTTTGGTAACTCCGGGCCTTAACATGGAAATACTTCCTCAGTTGGCAGAGTCGTGGACGGCAACAGCTGATGATACATGGATATTTAACATTCGTAGGGGTGTAACGTTTCATGATGGATCATCTTTGACAGCAAGTGATGTTGCTTTTAGTATCAATAGAGCAAAGACTGCTCCATCTGATATGGTAGATTTAATTAAAAGTGTTAAATCAGCAACAGCGATTGATAATCATACTGTTGAAGTAAAAACTGATGGACCTAATCCAATTCTATTAAACCAATTAACACAAATATTTGTAATGTCTGAAGCTTGGGCAAAAGCAAATGGTTGTGAAGCTTCATATAATTGGGATGCAGGAGAAACCTCATATTGTGCGTCCAATACAAATGGAACTGGGCCGTTTGAAATTACTTTTAGAGAGCAGGATGTAAGAACTGTTTTTGAAAAAAATAATAACTGGTGGGGAAATCACTATAAACACAACATAGATAAGATTGAATTACTTCCAATTAAGAACGATGCAACAAGAGTTGCAGCGCTTCTCTCTGGAGAAATTGATTACACTAATGTTGTGCCGGTTCAAGACATTAAAAGAATCAACTCTTCTTCAGGTCATGCTGTGAAAATGACGCCTCAAAACAGAACAATTTTCTTTGGTATGGATCAAGGTTCAGCCGAATTGAATTCATCTAACGTTAAAGGAAAAAATCCTTTTGCAGACAAAAGAGTGCGTTTGGCAATGTACCATGCTTTAGACATGGACGCTATTAAGGACAAGGTAATGAGAGGGCAAAGTGTACCTGCAGGTATTATTACTGCTCCTGGAGTTAATGGTCACACGGCAGCGCGTGATCAAAGAATGGCCTACGATCCTGAAATGTCAAAACAACTTTTAGCTGAAGCAGGTTATCCAAACGGATTTGAGCTTACATTAGATTGTCCTAATGATCGCTACATCAATGATGAAGCAATTTGTGTAGCAGCTATTGGTATGTTTGCAAAAATTGGAGTTACAGTAAATCTTGATGCAAAAACTAAGAGTCAGCATTTCTCTGAAGTAAAAGGGGGTGATGCTAATGGTATGACTAGTGACATGTACATGTTAGGTTGGGGTGTTCCAACTTTTGACAGTCACTATGTATATTCATACTTGTTTGAAAGCTCTGGTAGCTGGAATAAAGTAAATTTCAGTAACGCTAGAGTCGACGAATTAGTTGCGGCAATGGGTGTTGAAACAGACTTAGATAAAAGAAATGCTATGATTGCTGAAGCTTGGGATATTACTCAAGATGATGTAACGTATCTTCCTTTACATCACCAAGTTGTTAACCAAGCATCAAAAAGTAATATCGATGTTCCAATTAGAATGAACAACGAACCATTATTTAGATTTGCAAACGTAAACTAAAAAAGTTATATATTTTCTGGCCAGTTAACTGGCCAGAAAAACATTTCAAGTTGATGTAACATAACCTCCTTTACATCACCAAGTTGTCCATGTTTAGCTATTTCTTTAAAAGACTTTTACAATCTATCCTTGTAATGATTGTTGTTGCCTTTGTTTCCTTTTCTTTATTCAATTTTGTTGGAGACCCAGTAAATAGCATGACAGGAATAGATGCCTCGATTGAAAGACAAGCTGAGGTTAGAGAGGTTCTGGGATTAAATGATCCTATCTATATTCAATTTTCAAGATTTTTAGGCAATATTATTCAAGGCGATTTTGGCATATCTTATCAATTAAAAAGAGAGGTTTCGGATTTAATTGCAGAAAGAATGCCAGCTACTCTAGAATTAGTATTTGTATCTGCTTTGCTTGCTATAATAACGGGCGTCATTTTAGGTGTCTATACAGGCATCCATAGAGATAGTTTTATTTCAAATATCATCCTTGTCGTTTCACTTGCTGGTGTTTCTCTTCCAACATTCATTATAGGGATACTGTTAATTTACTTGTTTTCTGTAATACTGGGAGTTCTTCCTTCTTTTGGAAGAGGTGAAGTTATAGAGTTAGGTTTTTGGACAACAGGTTTTTTAACTACTTCTGGACTTAAGGCATTAATATTACCCTCGGTCACATTAAGTTTATTTCAAATGACATATGTCATCAGATTAGTTCGTGCAGAAATGATGGAAATACTTCAAACGGATTATATTAAATTTGCTAAAGCTAGAGGCATTAAAAAAAATATTATCAATTATAAGCATGCGCTTAAAAATGGCTTAATACCTGTAATTACTATTACTGGTATTAATATTGGAACTTTAATAGCCTTTTCAATTATTACAGAAACAGTTTTCCAATGGCCTGGTATGGGCTTACTATTTATTAATGCAGTGTACTTTGTTGATATACCAATAATGTCAGCCTACATGATTATGGTTGCTTTTATTTTTGTTATGATAAATTTCATTGTTGATATCTCATATTATTTTATCGATCCAAGAATAAGACTTAAAGAAGAGACGAGTTAGAGATGTTATTCAAAACAATTGATAAAATTTATGATACCGATATAGGGTATAGCTTTTTTAATTCAAAAATTGCAATTATCTCTTCTACTATTTTATTTATTATTTTTCTTTGTTCAGTTTTTGCTGGAATAGTTGCTCCCTACAATCCTTTTGACCCAGCTACAGTTTCATTAATGGATGCATTTACTCCGCCTATGTGGTCTGAGGGTGGTAGTTCTAGCTTTATTCTTGGGACTGATCAACAAGGAAGAGATATGTTCTCAACAATGATCTATGGTTCAAGAATTTCATTAATCGTAGGATTTTCATCAATAATTTTTGCTATGGTACTTGGAGTATTCCTTGGTGTTACTGCTGGTTATATAGGTGGTATGTATGAGATAGTTGTTATGCGGCTTACAGATGTCCAATTAACAATACCAAGCATTCTAATGGCTTTACTCGTATATGGTATAGCCAGATCAATCATTACATATTCAATGCATGATGAAATGGTAATGTACGTATTAATTTTTGCAATTGGTATATCTGAATGGCCACAGTTCGCTAGAGTTTCTAGAGCATCTACTCTAGTTGAAAAAAATAAAGAATATGTATCAGCTTCGAGAATTATAGGATTATCAAACATTCTCATTATGTTTAAACATATATTACCAAACATACTTAGACCTATCTTGGTTATTGCAACAATAGGATTAGCTCTTGCAATAATTACAGAATCTACATTAAGTTTTTTAGGTGTTGGGGTTCCACCTACAACACCTTCACTAGGAACATTAATAAGATTTGGAAATAATTTTTTATTTTCAGGTGAATGGTGGATTACATTTTTTCCAGCTATATTTTTAATCGTTTTAGCTTTATCTATTAACCTATTAGGAGATTGGATGAGAGATGCCTTAAATCCAAAATTAAAAAAGAGATGAGTTTTTTAGAAGTTAAAAATTTAGATATTAGTTATCCAACTAGAAAAGAAACAATTGTTGCTAGTAAAAATGTTGAATTTACATTGGAAAGGGGTGAAATATTAGGAATAGTTGGTGAATCTGGCTCTGGAAAATCTACTATTGCAAATGCCATCATAAATTTAATTGATCCTCCAGGCGAAATAACAAATGGGTCAATTAAAATTGATAATAATGAATTAAGAGATAACGAAGAGCTCATTCAAAAAATTAGAGGAAAGAAAATTGGATTTGTTTTTCAAGATCCTCAAACATCCTTAAATCCATTATTTAAAATAAAAGATCAATTAATTGAAACTATTCAAACACATCTAAATTTAGGCTATCAAGATGCATTAAAAAAATCCATTCAACTCTTAAAAGAAGTAGGAATAGATAATGCTGAAAAAAGAATTGAAGATTATCCTCATCAATTTAGCGGAGGTATGCGCCAAAGGGTTGTTATTGCTTTAGCAATAAGTTGTGAACCAGATTTAATTATAGCTGATGAACCTACAACTGCTTTAGATGTAAGTATTCAATATCAAATACTGGAATTACTTAAAGATCTTACTAAAAAAAGAAATTTAGGAGTAATTATTATTACACATGACATGGGTGTTATTGCTGAGACAACAAATAAAGTTATTGTTATGAGAGATGGACTTATTGTTGAGCAAGGTGATACAAAAGAATTATTAACGAACCCTAAATCTAATGAGGCTAGAAGTTTAGTTATTTCTGTGCCTCCCACAAATAAAAAAATTGATAGATTCAAACTTATTAGTCCTGATGGAAAAGAAATTACATCTGATTCTAAAAATTTAACAAAAAATATTATTAAAACCTGGGGGATAAGAGAGAATAAAAATCAAAAATTATTAAAACTGACAGACGTTACTAAAATTTTTGATGATAGATCTTTTGCAATTAATATTTCATTTGGATCAAAAAATGAGTCCACTGATAAAGTAGTGAAGGCAGTTGATAATGTATCTTTTGAACTATTTGAAGGTGAAACTCTAGGTTTAGTTGGTGAATCTGGTTCAGGAAAATCAACAATTGCAAAAATTATTACTGGGCTAGTAAGGCCAACTAATGGAGAAATTTTTTATAATAATATCTCACTTTATAATTCAAACAGAAAATACCAAATTGATAAGAGTAGGGGGCAAATTCAGATGATATTTCAAGATCCGTATTCATCTTTGAACCCCAGATTTAAAGTAAGAGACATAATATCTGAACCAATAAAGTTTTTTCAAAAAAATATTAGTCGTAATGAACTCGCACAAAATGTTTACGATTTGATAGATATTGTTGGAATGACAAGACAATCATTGGATCGATATCCTCATGAATTTTCTGGGGGACAAAGACAAAGAATATCAATTGCTAGAGCTTTAGCCACAAGACCACGCTTATTAATTTGTGATGAGCCTACTTCTGCTTTGGATGTAAGTATACAAGCACAAATATTAAATCTTTTAAAAGATATTCAAGATGAGCTTCACCTTGCTATGTTGTTTATTAGTCATGATCTTCCTGTAATTAGACAAATGTGTAATAGAATTGTAGTACTGAAAAATGGTAGTGTTTGTGAAACAAAAGAAACTGAGAAATTATTTAACAATCCAGAACACCCATATACTCAGGAACTTATTAGGCTAATGCCTAAAATTGAATCTATAATTTAATTTATTTATAATAGGAAATTCTCAAGCTGCCTACTTGGCACTTGATGAAGGTCATATTTAATTGTTACAAAATTTATATAGAAAAAGCTTATGCAACATAAAATAAATTCTCTGCGCGCTCGAATGAAAGACAATAATGTCGACTTAGTTGTTCTTGGTCCAGGCACGCATATGAAATGGTTATTGGGGTTTAACACCCATTCAGATGAAAGGCCATGCATGCTTTTAATAGGAAAAGAAAAAGAAGCATTTTTAATGCCATCAGTTAATGCAGAAGATGTGAGAAATAGAACCGATATAGCTATTAATAGTTGGAACGATGAAATCGGACCAGACCAGGCCCTTAAAGATGCGCTTGAATTTACTAACTCAAGCAACGCAAAACACATTGCTATTGATGAGGCAATGCGCTCTCACTTCGCTTTAATTCTTATAGAGGCACTGCCAAAACCGTCCTATGAATTTACCGCCTCAACAATTGGCGCCTTAAGGATGCGAAAAGACCAGACTGAGTTTATAAACCTCAAAGAAAATGCATTAATCGATGACCGCGCAATGCAAGCTGGATTTGCTGCAATTAAAGAGGGAATAACTGAACTTGAAATTGGTGAAGCAATAAACAAACACTTTATATCTGAAGGCGCAAAACCTCAATTTTGTATTGTAGGCTCTGGGCCAAATGGAGCATTCCCTCATCACCACACCGGCGACAGAAAAGTAGAACAGGGAGACGTAGTATTAATTGATATTGGCGGGAGAAAAGGAACTTTCCCAAGCGACATGACTCGAATGTCAGTCCTGGGAGAACCGCCGGAAGACTACCTAAAAGTTCATGGTATTGTTGAGCGAGCAGTTCAAGCAGCAATGGCCGCTGCAAAGCCTGGCGTTATGGCAAAAGAAGTTGATGCTGCTGCAAGGGGTGTGATTACTGAAGCAGGCTATGGTGATTATTTCGTTCATCGGACAGGGCACGGCCTTGGTATTGATATCCATGAGCCTCCCTATATTACGGCTACTTCAGAAGTAGTGTTAGATGAGGGAATGGTATTTTCAATTGAACCTGGAGTCTACCTCCAAGGAAGATTCGGAGTTAGGCTAGAAGAGATTGTAATTCTAAGATCAAATGGACCTGAAATTCTATCAGAGCTTTCGCGTGAAACAAACTTCATAAAGTAGCAAAAAAGTACAAGAAAAATAATTGCAACTTGTTGAAAAATGTGTATTATCTGCGGATTCTATATTACTAGCAAAAACTGCAATGAAAAAAGAATTCAGCTTTGGAACTCAAGTGCGTAAGTCTCCATATTTTGACGCGACAGTTCGCTGGGGGGCCAAGGGCTTTTCAGTCTATAACCATATGTATATTCCGAGAGACTTTGGCGACCCAGTACAAAATTTCTGGAGTCTTGTTAATGATGCAATTCTTTGTGATGTTGCTGTTGAGCGTCAAGTTGAAATAACTGGCTCAGATGCCGCTCAATTTGTGCAATTATTAACTCCACGAAACCTATCGAAATGCGCCATTGGTCAATGCAAATATGTTCTTATCACTGATGAAAATGGAGGTGTGTTGAATGATCCTGTTTTGCTGAGATTGGGTGAAAATCATTTCTGGCTTTCTTTAGCTGATAGCGATATTCTGATGTGGGCTAAAGGTGTAGCCGTTAACTCTGGACTGGATGTAAATCTATGCGAACCAGATGTATCTCCACTTCAGCTTCAAGGTCCAAAATCAGGCGACATTGCAAAAGCAGTCTTTGGTGAAAAGATAGCAGATCTTAAGTATTACTGGCTAGAAGAATTTGAGCTAAACGGTATTCCACTTATTATTTCTAGGACTGGTTGGTCTAGTGAGCTTGGCTATGAAATTTATCTGCGTGATGGCTCTCGTGGCAATGAACTGTGGGATCACATTATGGAGATTGGCAAGCCAATGGGATTATCGCCAGGCCATACTTCAACAATACGAAGAATAGAGGGTGGTATGCTTTCTTACCAGGCAGACATGGATTGCAATATAAATCCTTTTGAGTTAGGGTTAGATCGATTAGTTGACCTTGAAATGGATGCTGACTTTATTGGCAAAAGTGCCCTAAAAAAAATTAAAAATGATGGAGTGAAACGCCGTCAAGTTGGAATTGAAATCAATTGCTCTGCAATGCAAAGCCCAAATACCAGTTATTGGCCAATTTTTGTTGACTCAGATCAAGTAGGGTATGTAACCTCAGCAGTTTATTCACCTCGCCTCGACAAAAATATCGCTCTTGCGATTATGAATATTGATCATTCGACGCTTGATACAGTTGCAACCGTAGAAACTCCCAATGGCAGCTATCCAGTCAAAGTAGTTAAAAAACCATTTTATGATCCTAAGAAAAAGTTAGCCTCAATAACGTAAAATAAATCGAAAGGAGAAGCTCATGTCAGAACTTTCTATAAATCTTAGCTGGAAAAGAAACGAACCCGAACTAACTCCAGGAAAATTTTCTAGTGAACATGACATTTCATACAATGACCATTTCAAGGTTAAGGCTGATGCTGCACCTGACTGGGGTGGCTCAGCTGAAAATACTAACCCTGAACAAGCCTTAGCTGCGTCGTTAAGCAGCTGTCATATGATGACTTTTTTGGCACTTGCAGCAAAAACAAAGTGGCCTGTATCTTCCTATGATGACCTCGCAATTGCTCATCTTGGAAAAAATAGCAAGTTGCAGATGATTGTAAATCAAATAGACTTAAACCCAAAAGTATCATTTGATGATGGTTTTGAAGTTAGCAATGAAGAGTTAGAGAAAATGCATGACAGGGCGCATAGGTATTGTTTCATTGCCAACTCGTTAGATGAAAATATAGAGGTAAACATTAATAAGGAATAAGTTTTTTTAATAATATGTAATACTATGGAGCTGATTTTATGAGCAATGCTAGTGATCCTATCCAGCAAGAGTTGTCTCGTGATGGCATATTACGCCTTACAATGAATGATAAAAAACGCCGAAACGCTCTTTCTGAAGAGATGATGGCAGGTCTTTCTGAGTCAATAAATCAAGCATCTACAAATAACGAAGTTCGAGTAATAGTGATTGCCGCAAATGGTCCCGCCTTTTGTTCTGGCCACGACTTAAAACAAATGTCTGCAGAACGCAATAATGCTGACAATGGTCATCAATATTTCTCGGAGGTGTTCTCAATGTGCTCTGCGCTTATGCAACTAATTACTAACAACCCTAAACCAGTAATTGCAGAGGTTTCAGGTATTGCTGCAGCCGCAGGCTGTCAGTTAGTTGCTTGTTGCGACCTAGCCATTGCAAGCAAGTCTGCTCGCTTTGTCACGCCAGGTGTGAATATTGGTCTTTTCTGCTCAACTCCTATGGTCGCTCTATCAAGAAATGTGTCAAATAAGGCGGCAATGGAGATGCTTCTAACCGGGGAAATGGTAAACTCAGAAAAAGCAGAATATATCGGCCTAGTAAATCGAGTTGTTGAGGATAACAACTTAACTGAAAGTACAATGACTATGGCCAAGTTAATCGCATCAAAATCCAGGATGACATTAAAAACTGGTAAGCAGGCTTTTTACAAGCAAAAAGAGATGTCACTTTCCGATGCTTACGACTATACATCATCTGTAATGGTAGAGAATATGTTGAAAATAGATGCTCAAGAAGGTATCGATGCATTTATAGAAAAGCGCCATCCTAAATGGCGTGATGAATAGTAATATCAAAAATGAGCAACCCTTATAACACTGACTTAGATCGCAACCCTGCTAACTATCAACCACTAACGCCCCTCACTTTTCTAGAGAGAGCCGCATCAGTCTTTCCAGAGCATACCGCAATAATTCATGGGGCCATTAGGCGCAACTATGCTGAATTTTATCGTCGTTCTCGGCAGCTTGCATCCGCACTTTCCGATAAGGGTATTGGGCGAGGTGATACAGTTTCAGTAATGCTTGCAAATACACCTGCAATGCTAGAGTCACATTATGGTGTTCCAATGTGCGGAGCAGTATTACACAGTATAAATACGCGCCTAGATCCCGCAACAATTGCCTACCAACTAGATCACTCTGAGGCTAAAGTACTCATTGTCGATCGTGAATTTCTTACAATTATTAGAGCAGCAATAGAGCTGTCTCAAGTTAGCCCAATACTAGTTGACTATAATGACAGTGAGTTTCCAGTAAGCGATCAACTCTCAGGTGCAACAGAATATGAGTCTTTTCTATCTCAAGGGAATGATAACTTTGAATGGCTGATGCCTGAAGATGAGTGGGACGCTATCTCACTCAACTACACCTCTGGCACAACCGGCAACCCAAAAGGAGTCGTTTCACACCATCGTGGCGCTTACCTTTTAGCCCAAGGCAATGCGCTTATTGCATCAATTAATAAACACGCCGTCTATCTCTGGACTCTGCCTATGTTTCATTGTAATGGATGGTGCTTTCCATGGACAATGTCAGCAATCATTGGAACTCACGTTTGCTTAAGACATGTCAGGCCTGGACCGATTTGGGAGGCATTATCTAAGCACAAAGTTACTCATCTATGTGGTGCACCTATTGTTATGTCAACCATTCTGTCTGTGGATAAAGAAGAAAGACAGTTACTTGAAAATCGAGTGGAATTCTTTACCGCTGCAGCACCGCCTCCAGAAAACATTCTTACCGAAATGAAGGCTTCAGGCTTTAATGTCACCCATCTTTATGGTCTTTCTGAAACCTATGGCCCTTCCGTGGTTAATGAGTGGCACAAAGAGTGGGATGCATTAGATGAAGGCTTGCAAGCGAACCTTAAAGCACGACAGGGTGTTCGCTACCTGCCACTTGAGTCCTTAGATATTATGAATCCTGAAACAATGGAGTCTGTACCCCATGACGGCAAAACAATTGGTGAGGTAATGTTCAGGGGCAACGTGGTTATGAAGGGCTACTTTAAAAATAAGCAGGCCTCTGACGAATCATTTAAAGACGGCTGGTTTCATTCTGGAGACTTAGGGGTGATACATGAAAATGGCTATATCCAACTAAAAGATCGATCTAAAGATATTATTATATCGGGCGGTGAAAATATATCGTCCATTGAGATTGAAGAAGTTTTGTATAAGCATCCTGCAGTCGTCGCAGTTGCTGTAGTAGCAATGCCAGATGAAAAGTGGGGCGAAACTCCCTGTGCATTTGTTCAACTGAATACTGAGGGCTCTGCATCTGAGGCTGAATTAAGCCAATGGTGTAGAGACAATATGGCTTCGTATAAATTGCCTCGTAAATTTATTTTTGAGGATATTCCAAAAACTTCAACTGGAAAAGTACAAAAATTTATTTTGAGGGAGCGCGTTAAAATTAGCTTCCTCAAATGAAAAATCGCGAATGAGACGCCAAGTATTTCGTTATCCTCTTCCATCCCCCTTAAATGTTTCATTAAAGATGGCGTCTACCCTACTGTTAAACTCATCTTGTGTGTAAACATCAATGTACAAACCTTTAATATAGTCTTTAAACATCTGGGTTTTTTGTTGATGCTTGATTAACTTTTTTTGAGTATCTTTCAATTTTGGATCTAGTTCAGATATTTCCATTGCTTGCTCCTTAAATAATTAATTTTTATATTCTTTATTTAACTTTACTTGTCTTTCTTCTATAAGCCTAAAAGGCGGGTACTCATCTGTTGTTAATAAAAATACGTAAGCATTAACCCTTAATGACCAACGCAAGAAGCCTTCAACAAAATCAAATATCCCTTTCGGATATCGCCCTGTGAATAGAATAGCAAACCAAGCAAAAACACTACAAAAAACAACAGCAATGAATATAAATATTAAGACAATTATGTGTGGGATAACTAGAATCCATTTGAAAAGTGGCATCCACCTATTGAGATCTTTCTTAACGTCTGGATAAGGTATATCAACTTTTACTGCTTGGTCATCGTCAGTTGAAGGGTATTCGTCCCTCATTAACAACCCATAGGCAGCAATTCTAAGCCAGAATTTAGTAAGAGCGAGATTCCAATCAAACCACCACTTTGGGTATTTTTCTCTAAAAAGAATCATTAAAGCTACTGCCAGCGACAAGGTTTCCGCATAAGAGGAAATAAGAGCAATCACTATGATTATTGGGATGACTAAGACCAGTCTAATAAGTGCTGTTAATTTGATAGATGTTTCTGAGTAATCAATCTTTAGGTTTACTGGATATTGCTTCATTATTACATTTCCTTGGAAAATTATTGACTAATATAAAAAACTTCTTGTATCTCTTTGTTGAATGCTAATGCAATTTTGAAAGCTAACTCTAGAGATGGGGTGTACTTATATTTCTCAATGGCAACCACTGTTTGCCTGGAAACACCAACCAAATCAGCAAGTTCTTGTTGTGTCATCTCATTATTATTAAACCTGAGCCTTCTGACAGAATTTTCTATATGGATTTTTTTCTTAGCCATTTATATATTATTGCTATTTGTAAAGATACATCTTTAAAAAAAGACTAGCAATACTTGCTATAAATCCTGAAAAGGTAATAGCGATAAGACCTGTATTGATAGTAAGATTAAACCAGCCTAATAAGACAAGAATTATTACAAGAGAGATGCCAAATATAGCGCTACTAAGTTGTAAGGCGTAGAGTTCATAAAGTTTATCCCTTTCGTCTTCAATATTTTTCTCGCAGTTTCCAGTGACAATTGAAGAGAATATAGTGATAAATATGGATAGGGCAATAATTACAATGATACTGATTCCAATTCCTTGAGCAAGAACTTTAGAAACTGACTCTATAGTCATTATTGAAGCTTCAGTTAAGTTATACCACATCCAAATCATCGCAACTGATGCTCCGGTTATCTC
>ENA-OSET01001655-OSET01001655.1-sediment-metagenome-genome-assembly--contig:-NODE-1655-length-22931-cov-3.670167_pt1 | contig 22931 bp, 22 predicted proteins | sample MGYA00237882_ERZ534229 | MGnify/ENA primary metagenome ERZ534229 (study PRJEB26408, sample SAMN06266212) | sediment metagenome | isolation source: Hudson Canyon methane seep mesocosm | place... | reverse complement strand
TAAAACTATAGTCATAAGGGTTCGGGCCCTCAGCACTAAAATCTTCACGCGCTACTTCTTTCCACTCCGACCAGTCTAATTCTGGGAACCAGGCATCACCCTTAACTTCAGCATGGACTTTGGTGAGATAAATCCTATCGATACCGGCAAGACTTGCCTGATATATTTGATCGCCACCAATCACCATAGCTTCATCTTGACCGTCAATATCAACAATTGACTCGGCTAGCAGATATGCACTTTCCAATGAGTGCACTATTTTTATGCCTTCAGCTGACCACTCTTTATTACGAGTAATGACTATATTACTTCTTCCAGGTAGAGGTTTGCCAATAGACTCAAAGGTTTTTCGCCCCATTATTATTGGCTTACCCATGGTGACTTGTTTAAAATATTTCAAGTCATTGGGTAAATACCAAGGTAAGTTATTATTGATGCCTATCACGCGATTTTCTGCCATCGCTACTATCATTGAACACTTCATTATCTAATCATTTCCCTAAAGGTAATTCTAGATGACTGCTTTAAATCGCAATGGGTGCTTTGATGCCCGGTTCAGGTTGATAACCCACGACCTCAAAGTCTTCAAACTGATAATCAAAAATTGACGCTGGCTTTCGAACAATACGAAGCTCCGGAAGCTTTTTAGGCTGCCTTGCTAATTGCTTAAGCACTATGTCATCGGTTAAATGATTTTGATACAGATGACAATCGCCAAAAGTATGTACGAACTCCCCGACATCCAGGTCACATTGCTGAGCAATCATATGCGTCAAAATGGCATAACTTGCGATATTAAAAGGGACACCCAAAAACAAGTCTGCACTGCGTTGATATAACTGGCACGAAAGCTTGCCATTCAAGACATAGAATTGGAATAAACAATGACATGGAGCCAAAGCCATACGCCCTTGTTCAACGTTTTCTTGGGGGGATAGTGACTCGTCCGGTAATTCAGTAGGATTCCAAGCTGAAATGATCAACCTGCGGGAATTAGGCTTCGTCTTTATCTGTTCAATAAGCTCTTCTATCTGGTCAACGACCCGTCCATCTGGAGCAACCCAGCTACGCCACTGCTTTCCGTAAATTGGCCCCAAGTCACCGTCATCTGTTGCCCATTCTTTCCAAATAGACACGCCTCGATCAGTTAACCAGGTATTATCAGTACTACCATTCAAGAACCACAGTAGTTCATAAATGATACTTTTAAGGTGTACTTTTTTAGTCGTGAGCAGAGGAAAACCTTCAGCCAAATCGAAGCGCATTTGCCTACCAAAAACAGAGCGTGTTCCAACACCGGTTCGATCGCCTTTATCGGTGCCATTTTCGAGTACATCTTTCATCAAATCCAAATACGCTTTCATTTACTATTAACCTTTTTGGGGAGTCGTTAATTTGTCTGGGCTTTGATTATATTTATAGGCATACGCAATGAAGGCGACGCCTAACAATACCATCGGGATTGACAGCAACTGCCCCTTGGTTAACCAGTCCCATGCGATAAAACCAATATGCGCATCAGGCTCTCTGACAAATTCAACAATAAATCTAAACAGACCATAGAAGATCATAAACATACCTGATACAGCTGCCGCAGGCCGTGGTTTAGCGGAATAAAACCACAAAATCAGAAAGAACAGTATACCTTCAAGCGCAAACTGATACAGCTGAGAGGGGTGGCGAACTAACTGCTCAGGATCTGTTGGGAAAATCATTCCCCATGAAACATCAGTCGCCCTACCCCAAAGCTCGGCACCGATAAAATTACCTATACGTCCTAAACCTAAACCGATAGGAACCATTGGCGCCAGAAAATCCAATAACTGGAAAAAAGTACAACCTAACTTTCGGGAATACAATTTTACCGCGGCCATTACACCTAACAAGCCACCGTGAAACGCCATACCACCTTCCCACACCCTAAATAACCAAATTGGGTCTTCCAGAAACTTATCAAAATTGTAAAAGAATACGTAACCTAACCTACCTCCAACAATGACACCAATGGCGCAAAAATAAATCATATCACCGACTTGTTCTTTGGATATTGGTGAGCCTACTCTTTGAGCCCTTTTTTGCCCAAGAGAGTAAGCAGCAGCAAAACCGAACAAGTACATTAAACCGTACCAGTGAATTTGAATAGGACCGAGGCCTATGGCTACAGGGTCAATACTCGGGTAAGACAAAGACATAAAAAATTCCACTCAATCAATTCTAGAAAAATAAAAACCTGACACCCACTATAAACAAGGAACAGGCAAAAAGCTTACGTAAAAGCATTGACGGTAAACGATGGGCGTAACTGGCGCCCAATTTGGCAAATAAAACAGATGTCATCGAGATCCCCAACAATGCAGGTAAATACACATAGCCAATCGTCATTTCAGGCAAGCCTTGCACAGACTGCCCTATATACATATTACTAATTGAGCCAAGCAGTGCTATCGGAAAACCACAAGCTGCAGCTGTGCCGACAACATACTTCATTTCAATTTGAAAACGACTCAAAAAAGGTACAGTTAACGTACCTCCACCTATGCCAAAAATAGAGGATACCCAGGCAACAAAAACACCCACTAAGGAAAATTCCGGCCAGGCGGCAATAGGCCTATCACCGCTCTCACCTTTTTTGCTCATCATTTTAAAAGCCACGAATAATACAAAAAAACCGAATAGTTTTTTTAACAAGATTCCATCTAACTGGCTTACTGTCCAAACACCTAGGATGGCACCTACCGCTAACCCCAAGCTCATTGGTCGACAAATTTCCCACAAAACAGCACCCCTTTTATGGTGGCTCCAAATAGAAGAAATTGAGGTAAATACAATGGTCGCCAGAGAGGTACCAATTGCCAGATGCGTTAGAACATCCGCCGAAAATCCTTGGGCCTCGAATGCAAAAACTAATACCGGCACGACTATTATGCCGCCACCCACGCCGAACAAACCTGCCGTTAAGCCCGCAAATATCCCAGCGACAATGTATATTGCGAGAACCATGATGTGGAGTTGACCTACCCTTGAAATTGAACGTGCTATGATAACAAGATTTGACAAAGATGCGACGAACTCTTTTTATTTTAAGGACGCCTGCTTTGAAGATGTTACCCATTGAGTAAATAAATTATGTGCTTAATTATTTTTGATTGGCAGCCCAGCCAAAAACACATACTCACACTGGCTTCAAACCGCGATGAGTTCCATAACAGGCCAAGTTTAGATGCTCACTACTGGGAAGATCAGCCTCATATATATGGTGGCAGGGACTTAAAAGAGAATGGTACCTGGCTCGCTGTCTCAAAGCACAACAGGTTTGCCGCCGTCACTAACTACCGATCACCTGAAACAGGGAGTTTTCAACGTTCCAGAGGTGAGATCCCCAGCCAATTTCTTTGTTCAAAACTGTCTGCCGCCGAATTCTCATCTACTCTTTCAGAACGAAAATATGCTGGATATAACGCGCTTTTATTTGACGGCATACAATTGATTTATTGCACTAATAGAGATAGTAAAGACGATATAACGTTTAAACACAGGATCGAAATACTTACACCTGGTAAATACGGGCTAAGTAACCACTTACTCAATACGCCATGGCATAAAGTAAAGCGCACTAAACCTGCATTAGATGAATTGCATAACTTTTCTGAAAACAAAGATATCGCTAGCCATTTATTAACTGCACTTCAGGATGTGGAGCACGCAAAAGATGAAGATTTACCATCGACGGGTATCAATAAATCATTAGAGACGCTATGGTCATCCGCATTTATTTCAGGTCCAAATTACGGCACCAGAACGAGTACCGTGATTATCATGTCAAAAAACGAGAGTTATGTTCAAGAAAGGCAATATAGAGGTGAACGTTGTCAGTTCAAAGAACAGTCAGAACATGTTTACTTATTAGACTGACGCGTAAAGCCCGCTACTCGCCAAGTGATTATTGGACGTCAAGCGACTCGGCACGGTCCTCTTTTAGCTGCGAGACCTGCCGTTTAAGCACATGCTGCACTAACACTTCTTGGTCTACATCCGATATATTGACAAAATTTGCCCTGACCAGATATGCATTTTGATTGTCTTCATCGTCAAAGTCATCACACGAAATCACCGCAAGCAATAACTCTAAACGACTATTGCCAGGATATAGCGTAAGTTCAATAGACAGATACTGATTAAGCGCAGCCGACTGACTACTAGGAAAAGCTATACCACAAGCACTTAGATTGACCTTGCACGCCTTAGTAGCGTCATTGATATCAAGCTCTTCATTTGTGATTATGCCATGCCCAAATGCTAAATTTATTTTTTGGTTAAATAGGTCAAGTACTTGATATACTTCAGGTTGTGAATTTTGAATCGTAGCTAGATTAGTATTGATCTTACTTTCAATTTGCCCCAACAGATTTTTTAGCGAAGTTGGTTTTGACTGTACTGCCAAGTCACGCTCGCCTTCTGTTAGGAATTGACATTTCAAACCTACTAAGTCGGTAACCCTAAAGTATCTGCGTCGTTCATTTTCATTCATAGTGTTTCTCATCATCATAAAGGTACGTATCAATAAACCGGTAGTTTTTAGAATACCTCATCAGGATTAAGGTCAAATATTTCCTTTAATAGCTTAGGGTTAGCATCCAATACTTCAGTTTCTTCACGTATTTCTTCTTTCACTTCTTTATCGGTTTTCTCTTGCAGTATTATTTCAACTCGGCGATTTCGACGACGATTTTCAGGTGTGTCATTTGGCACCAGTGGCCGAGTATCTGAAAACCCCGATACACTAAACCTGTCTTGCTCTATAAATCCATCATCAAACAAACCATGAGCAACTTCCAGCGCTCGCGCGACCGACAAATCCCAATTGGAGGGAAACATCACCGTATGGATAGGAATATCATCACTATGGCCTTCTACTGCTATGTGCCCTTCAATAGACTCAAGGATGCCAACCAATTTATCTAACACTGGAAGAAAGTCATCTTGTAAGGTTGCCGAACCAGAAGAAAAAGCGCCTTTCTCCTGTATCCGAATAACGATCCTGCGTCCTTTTGTTTCCAACTCAACCATATCTTTTGCAATTTCATCTTGCATTTTTTCAGCAATTTCTTCCGCTTTTGCTTCAGCATCCGCCTCCATTTCTATCAATTTCTGCGCGACAAACTCACTAATCATTTCTTTTTTATCTTGTGCGTTATCCGTCCCTTGGTCACAGGCATCTGCCACGGCCGTTTCGATAGCGGCTTCACACAGAATCTCTAAAGATTGCATCGTTGTATCGGTGGTTTGCTGCATAACGACTTGAAGTGGCGTAGGATCTGGCTTACCAGGAGAGAATTCTTGAGCAATAATACTGGTGCCTTTTGGTACAGAATTAACGTCGACTTGATCCTGAACGCCGAACGCCTCGCGCATGGAGCCTGCCAAGCGTTTAAATTTGAGCACATCCATTTCGGCAAAAGATAAGAGTAAAACAAAAAAACACATCAGAAGGGACATTAAGTCGGCAAACGTACCCATCCAAGCAGGAAGTCCCGGAGGCCCGCAGTCACAATCTTGTTCTTCTTCATCACTCATGGAAGCAGGTTAACCTTAATATTTTGTTAATCAATATCATTCTTCATCGTCTGAACTGCCGCGCTTGCTCTCTGGCAAATACGTTCTCAACATACTCTCGATGACTCGTGGATTCTGTCCAGCTTGGATAGCCAAAACAGCATCAATCGACATAGACTTGATCAACTCTTCTTCTGCCATTCGGATTTGCAGCTTGTCCGAAAAAGGAATAGCGACCATATTGGCGACCATAGCACCATATAAGGTGGTCAATAATGCAACCGCCATAGCGGGACCAATCGATTTTGGGTCATCCATATTCGATAACATGGCCACCAAACCAATCAGGGTACCAATCATCCCCATCGCGGGCGCCAAATCACCCAAAGAGAGCCACACACTTGAACCAATTTTATGCCGATCTACTGCCATATTCTTATCTTTTGTCAATACCGACTTAACGATATCTTCATCATGACCATCAATAAGCAAACCGATACCTTTTTCCAAAAAAGGATTGCTAATCTCTTTTCCTTCGAGTGAAAGTAAGCCGCCTTTTCGAGCCGCATCAGCCAACTCTACTACCAGCGTTATAAGCTCTTCGGGTGAGTCTAACTTAAACATGAACGCTTTAGCGGCTGTTTTCCCTGCTCCCAAAAATTGCCCAAGGTTAAACTTCATCATTAATACAAAAAGAGAGCCAACGATGACAATCAATACAGAAGGTACATCGGCGAACATACTTAATGAACCACCTAAGGTCATTGCGTACATAACGATGCCAACACCACCGATCATTCCGATGAGGGTTGCTAAATCCACTAACTACTCCTGAATATTTTAAAGTCTATGAAAAAGAATGATTCAATTTTTTTTCATCTTGGGTCATAATCCCAGCAAATTTTTATCTTGTTAGCCAGGCACACTGATCCGCATTAATTAATCATTAGTGTAGTCTGTAATATAAGAATTACCTGTTTTTTATCTTCATTTTTACAGAGATTGGTATGACCTCAACTGATGCAATAATCGATTTTGAAAAATCACTACAACAACTAGAAGAAATCGTAAATAAAATGGAGCAAGGTAAACTCTCTTTAGAGCAGTCTCTTGACTCATTTGAAGACGGCGTTCAATTAACTCGGCATTGCCAAGATGCGCTCAAGAAAGCTGAACAGCGAGTATCTAAACTCACCCAAAATAACGATGAAATATCGCTTACGCCTTTCGCCACGGAAGAGTAATCATATTATTGTGAGCATGCCCTTATCAGCCCCCCCGTTATTTTTTGAATCGTTCCGCACAGAAATTGATGACGCCTTAAAAACGATAATCGCTACGCATACCGCTCAAGAATCCAGGCTATCTAAAGCAATTCAATATAGCGCATTGTCTGGCGGAAAAAGAATTCGCCCAATTCTGACGCTTTCTACCGCTCAATGTTTCGGTGTACCGACTGAAAAAGCCATTATTCCGGCCTGCTCAGTTGAATTAATACATGCTTACTCATTAATTCATGATGACCTTCCAGCGATGGATAATGACGATTTACGCCGCGGTTTACCCACCTGTCACAAGCAGTTTGATGATGCTACTGCGATTCTCGCGGGTGACGCTATACAGTCTATGGCATTTGAAGCTTTAGCATCGATAGAGCACATTTCCGCTGACCATAAGCTTAATATGATTAAGTTATTGGCAAAATCAAGCGGGGCAACAGGCATGGTGCTTGGACAAGCAATCGATTTTGATGCTGTTGGAAAAAATATTACACTTAGCATACTAGAGCACATGCACAGGCATAAAACCGGTGCACTCATTGAGGCCAGTATTTTATTAGGCGCACATTGCCATGAAAGCCCCTTAAGTGAGATTGAAATTAGCGCGCTGAAACAATACGCCAATGCAATTGGTTTAGCCTTTCAGGTTCAAGATGATATTTTAGATGTTGTCAGCGATACACAAACGCTAGGAAAAATGCAAGGCGCTGATGCCGCACTCAATAAACCTACTTACCCTTCATTACTAGGCTTGGATGGCGCAAGAAAAAAGCTGCAGAGTTTACATGACACAGCCTTAGACGCCTTATCAAAGCTATCTGGCCGAGATAGCACAGCACTTGCTCAGATCAGCCAGTTTATTATTAACCGAAGTCAATAAAGCGTCGTTTATTTAAGCTAATTACTGCTATACTTCACTACTATTTTTGAATGTGCTTGACTACTGATGCATACATTTCCTATCTTCCAAGAAATACCTTTAATACGCCCCAACACCCCTTTGCTAGACAAAGTGAGTGAGCCTTTTCAGCTGCGTTTGTTATCCGAAGAGCAGCTAGCGCAACTTAGCCATGAGCTTCGATCTTTCTTACTCTATAGCGTCGGTCAATCTGGCGGGCACTTTGGAGCCGGTCTGGGCGTTATCGAATTGACGATTGCACTTCATTACACTTTCAATACTCCTGACGATCGCCTAGTGTGGGATGTCGGCCATCAAGCATACCCGCACAAAATATTGACTGGTCGTCGTGAGCAGATGCTCAAAATTCGCAAACATGATGGTCCTGCCGCCTTCCCGGCTAGAGACGAAAGCGTCTATGACGCCTTTGGTGTCGGTCATTCGAGTACATCAATTAGCGCTGCACTTGGTATGGCTATTGCTGCCAAACTTCAAAAAACAACACGTCGAGCCATTGCGATTATTGGTGATGGTGCCTTAACGGCGGGCATGGCATTTGAAGCTTTAAGTCATGCCGGTGATGTCGCCCCTGACATGTTAGTCATCTTAAATGATAACGATATGGCTATTTCAAATAATGTAGGCGGCTTAAAAAATCATCTCGCTAGAATACTGTCAGGCAAAACATACAACCACATGAGAGACAGCGGTAAAAAAGCGCTTAGTGGCACACCCAATCTCATGGAATTCGCAAAAAGAACCGAAGAGCATGTAAAAGGCCTCATGGCCCCTGGCATTCTATTTGAAGAGCTTGGCTTTAATTATATCGGCCCGATAGACGGCCATGACCTGCCTACTTTACTCAGAACCTTGGAAAACATGAAAGGCCTGAAAGGCCCTCAATTTCTGCATATCATCACCAAAAAAGGCAAAGGTTTTGCGCCCGCAGAGCTAGACCCTGTCGGTTATCATGCGATTAATAAAATAGAGCCAAAACCGCCTGTTGTTGAAGTTGAACTGCAAAAAGCTACGACACCAAAACCCAAATACGCAAATGTATTTGGCCAGTGGCTTTGTGATATAGCGGCAGAAGATGAAAAAGTCGTCGGCATTACTCCTGCAATGAGGGAAGGCTCTGATTTAATTAAGTTCTCAGAAATTTATCCAGATCGGTATTTTGATGTCGCGATCGCTGAACAGCACTCTGTCACGCTTGCTGCTGGATTAGCATGCGAAGGTATGAAGCCTGTAGTAGCTATTTATTCAACGTTCTTACAACGCGCTTATGATCAACTAATACATGACGTTGCAATACAAAATCTTGACGTACTGTTTGCAATCGATCGCGCTGGACTTGTTGGTGAAGATGGCGCGACACATGCCGGTAGCTTTGACATATCATTTTTACGCTGCATCCCCAACATGCTTATCATGGCACCCTCAAACGAAAATGAATTACGCCAAATGCTGTTCACTGGCCACACTTATAATGGACCTGCAAGCGTTCGCTACCCAAGAGGTACGGGCCCGGGAGTGGCAATAAGCAAGGAAATGAAAGCACTAGAAATTGGGAAATCCAAGCGCATAAGTGAGGGTAAACATGTCGCGATACTATCTTTTGGCGCCTTACTTGAGCCCGCAAAAATAGCAGCCAATAACCTAGGCGCAAGCCTGATAGACATGCGTTTTATCAAGCCTCTCGATACGCAGACAATTAAATCTCTCGCCTTAACACATGAGACACTAGTAACAATAGAGGAAAATGTTGTTGCTGGGGGTGCAGGTAGCGGAGTATCCGAATATCTGCGTGAGGAGAATATCAACACCCCTATTATCCATCTAGGGCTACCTGATAGCTTTGTTGCACATGGAAAACCGGCCGATCTATTAAAGCAATGCGGCCTAGACTCAAAGGGGATTCAAACTAAAATAGAGCAACATTTGAGACAGCAACGCTCAGATTACTCCTCGTTTGGGACATCATCATCCTGATGACTTGTTAACCAGTGCCCCAACTTGCTGGCTTTAGTATCTAAATAACTATCATTATGAGGGTTTCGACCTACTTCAATCGCAATCCTTTCAACAATCTCTACACCACCACTCTCAAGCGCCTTCACTTTTCGAGGATTATTGGTCATCAACCTTAACGAATCAACCCCAAGATGCCCTAACATTCCCTGGCAAATTGAATAGTCACGCAAGTCAGCCGCAAAGCCTAATTTTTCATTCGCTTCAACTGTATCTGCACCGTGGTCTTGAAGCTTATAAGCACGTATTTTATTCAACAGGCCTATACCTCGCCCTTCTTGACGAAGGTACATCAAAATGCCACGCCCTTCTTCGGCGATAGACGACATTGCCTGCTCTAACTGATAACCACAATCACAGCGCATACTGAATAAAGCATCACCGGTTAAACACTCTGAATGCGTTCTCGCTAATACTGGCTTCCCGTCAGAAACATCACCCAAGGTTAACACTACATGCTCCTGACCTGACTCAACTTCTTCAAAGCCATGCATATCAAAAACAGCAAACGGTGTGGGTAAACGACAAGTTTCGACAAAACGAACGATCACAAATAAACCTCTCAGATACTAGCAATAAGATACCAAACAATTAATGAGAACCAGATCACAATCGTTTGGCCGCGCATTGTATCACATTCTGAATAATCATCTGCAATGACTTATAAAACACAGCGTTTCAAGCGGCATATTGCTCACCACAACAGCGGAAAGTTTTACCACCAGCAATGAACTCCAGCATGCTATCAACCATTTTTTCATGCACATTCAACCCCATCACCTGATTTATCTGTCTTATCGCAGAAGGACTGGTAATATTGACTTCTGTAAGATAACCACCAATAAAGTCCAAACCTACAAATAACAAACCCTGCGCCTTAAGAAACGGTGCAATTTTATTGACGATATTAAGCTCAGACTCTGTCAATTTAGCTGCCTCACAGGCAGCTCCTTGATGTATATTAGCCAAAAACTCGCCTTGTTTAGGCACACGATTAACAAAACCTGCAACATCACCATTAAGCAAAAATACCCGCTTATCGCCATACTCAACCGCGCTAATAAACTCTTGCGCCATAAAGTAAGGTGATGTTCCTATAGAATAGTCAAACAAGGCGCTCAATTCAGGGCTGTCTAGATCCTTAATACCAAAGCGCTGAATGCCACGCCCCGAACAATCACCTAAGGGTTTAATAACTATTTCGCGATGCAAAGAAAGGAAGCGTTGGAAATCTTGTTTACTACTGCTCACTAGGCTTGCTGGACAAAACTCTGGCCACTTTAAAGGCAATAACTTTTCATTAAAATTTCTAAGCGAAGCAATAGAATTAAATTGCTTAACACTTGAACTCAAGAAACTCAGTAAATACGTTAAGTGCAAATAAGCGGTATCAACCGGCGGATCAACTCTCAGCAATATAGCGTCAAAATCATCTAAATATACTTCAGCGCTTGGCAGAAGTTCGAAATTCTCCACCGATTTAACGAGACTTAATTTAGCCTTCAAACAATTTCCTTGTAAGGAAATACCTTTCTCTTCAAGCCAAAAAACTTGGTGACCCCGAACAATTAACTCTTCCATTAACAGTAAAGAAGTTTCCGTTTCTAAGTTTAATGACGCATAAGCATCCATCACAAAAACAATTTTTTTCATCTGATTCATATACGCCTCTAAATAAACCATATTTCTAGAATTATCGAATAATTAGCTGTTAAAATTGAAAAACAACCTAACAGCAAGCCCCCTTTCCACAGCAGTTCTCGCCCAAGAATTCCACCAACTCTTTCATCGCTGTATAGTCGGCTTGGCAATACAAGGTACGGCTTTCACGTACCTGTTTAATCATCCCTGCCTGAACGAGCTTGGCAATATGATGCGACAAAGTAGACGCGGGTATATCAAGCGATTTTTGTATTTCACCAACAGGAACCCCGTTTACACCAGCTTCTACAAGCACTTTAAATATATTCAAGCGCGTAACATTACCGATGGATTCTAATTGCTGAGCTGCTTTTTGTAATTTCATTACAGCACCATAAAGTATAACCGAGCCAAATACAACCATATTTCCGGTATTATAGAAATATGGTTGTGAAATTAAGATATTCTGAAACAGGTCGCCTTAACATTGAAATCAGCCCAAAGCTTGGTACTCTTGGACTTTGAACACAATGATGAAACGCCGAATGCCTACTCCCAAACCAGTACTTTCTAGAGATCAATCCAGACAAATGGCCAGCTTTCTACTGCAAAAAGGTAAAGTAAATGAAGCAGCACAAGTTCTGTCATCTATACTGCTCAAACAAGCGAACGACACAGAAGTTTCGCTTCAACTTGCCAGGCTATTTCTCCAACACCATCAGCACAACCAAGCTTGCTCAACTCTAGAGCGCTCTGCTAGTTTCGGCGCTTCTGGATTAGAGTTTTTTTACCTCCTCAGCACACTACAACACACCTTTAAAAAATATCCAGCAGCAGAAAAATACATCAAAAAAGCGCTGCAACTTGACCCTAAATCAGCTAAAGCACACAACGTTTTAGGTGTTATTTTGCTTGATAGCCACCGACAAGATGAAGCCATACTTTCCTTCCAGGCATCTCTAAAGCTCAACTCAAACTCTGAAGATGCACATAATAATATCGCATGGGCATATCGATCTTTGGGTGAAAGAGAGAAAGCGATTAAACACTTCCAATCGGCTATCAAGGTTAATCCTAAGGCAACTGAAGCCTTAAGCGGTTTAATGCTAATTAAACAATTTCAACAAAGAGAAAGCGAATTCGGGTTATGTGAAAACCTACTAAAGACGAAGAATATATCGCCCCCTCAAAGAGCCGAACTGGAGTTTGCACTAGGTAAAGCCTTTGAGGACATTAAACAGTACAACGACGCATTTACGCATTTTGAAAAAGGCAACGCTTCCTGGAGAGCAACCTTCGAGTATCAATCTGGTGATGATGAAGCACTGTTCAAACAAATCAAATCTGTATTCTCAAGAGAATATGTTAACGATGATAAAAATATAGAGCCCATCAATGACACCCATCCCATCTTTATTGTCGGTATGCCAAGATCTTCGACCTCTCTTATAGAGCAAATTCTTGCCAGCCATTCAAAGGTGCAAGGAGCCGGTGAGCTAGATTACTTAGAAAGCATCTGCCTAAAAAGCCCAAACGCATTGAACTGGTCAACACAAACTACTAGCAAAGACCTACAACAGTTTTCAGATAAATATTTAACTAAACTAGCACACCACAGTGAAGGCAGCCCTTTTGTAGTCGATAAGATGCCACAAAACTTTCTCTTTATTGGCGCTATCATTAAACTTTTCCCTAAGGCAAAAATCATACATTGTCGCCGCAACCCTTTAGACACCTGTTTCTCTCTCTACAAGCATCATTTTCCGATGTCTAAACACAAATACGCCTATGACCTAAAAGAACTGGGACACTATTATGGATTGTATGATGACTTAATGACTTACTGGCACTCTATCCTGCCAGGAAAGATTTACGACATTCAATATGAGAGTCTTGTCGGTAACTTAGAAACAGAAGTCAGAGCATTGTTGGATCATTGTGGACTAGCATATGAAGCATCTTGTTTAAGCTTTCATACAACTAAAAGAGTGGTGCGTACGGCAAGTTCTGAACAAGTTCGAAGTCAATTATTTTCCACGGCTGTGGGTCACTGGAAACATTACGAAAACAACTTAGAAGCACTTAAGTGTATCGACTCAAAAGACTGAGCTCTGTGCTTGTCTCTATAACTACAGTTTCGCTAGAAAGGATCTTATCACTTGGTTCACCGTGTCCGCCTTTTCTGCAAATACCATATGCGAACTATTATCCACTACTTCGAGTGAAGCCTTTGGTAGTTTCTCTGCTAAGAACGTGGCGTACTTCATCGGCGTCATTTGATCTTTTTCGCCCACTATAATTTGAACAGGGATATTAATGTCAACTAGACGCCCCATTACATCAAAGTTATCACAGGCATTGAAGTCCTGAAGCATGACACTAGCGCCGTTTCTTTTGATCGCCAAATTGATTTTAGTTCTTAACGGTTCCTCAATCTTCTGATTTGAAGACAGCAAATAATCAGGCACGTCTCCACCTTTCTCAACTAAATCAGAAAGTCCACTTAGTAATTGAGGTATCACTTTTAACCTAGCACCCGCGCCAATGAGTACCAACGCTTTAAGCTCTTTATGACCCAATATTGCAGCTTGCATAGCAACGGCGCTTCCTAGAGAGTGTCCCACTAAAACAATATCAGAAAGGCTATTCTTGTCGATATAACGCAACAACCATTCGGTTAAATCATTTACGCTATTCAGGGCTTCACCTTCAGGATGGCCTGGAAAGTCAAGCGCAATACTATTTTCAAAATCTGATAGCTGCTGCTGCCAGACAATACTTGTGCAACCTGATCCATGCAAAAAGACAACTATCATGCGAGCCTTCTATTTAGAGTGATAGAAACTAATAAATTACTAATAAGAGGTAATTAATACCGATATGGTATCAATTTATTAAGACACACAACTTAATCTTTCATCCATTTTTATTAGCATGTTGATCATAGATTGTGTCATAAGTATTCTGGATTTGAAACTGACATACTGACATGTAGTGCCGTTTTACCCGCATTTTTAAAGGCCCAAAACTCACGTGTTGGGCCACTTACTTTTATCATTAAATAATCGCTACTGATTCGAAGCCAGTCTATTTTCACACAAAAAAACCGGTAACAGTGTTACCGGAAGCTAAGACCAATCAAATTAGACCAGAGAACAATAGCCAGAAAGTTAATTCATTCTAGTAGTCACAGTTTTCTCTATATTCAGATATATCGCTATCCGATGTATGGTTTGGGCCACACAAAAACTGGTCATAACGCGTATCTTCATCCATAAAACGCTTCATCCATGCTACGCCATATTTACCCATAATATCCTCATTGGCATTACCGCTAGTAACGCACTGATGAGCACCTCCGGCAATTACCATCATTGCCTTGTCAGTAGACGCTGGAATATCGTTGTAAAAAACCGAGGAATGCCCGTCTACTGATGCTGTACCGTCATCTTCGCATGCAATGATTAGTGTAGACGCAGTAATGGTATCAAAATCATTACTTTGATCGTAATAAGGCGCCGTTGGGATGATAGCCTTTAATTCTCTGTCTGCTGCCAGTTTGAGAGTGCCACCGCCGCCCATTGACCAACCCATTGCGCCCAGTCGACAAGGATCGACCATGCCGCTTATGTCGCTTCCACTCGAATTGCTTTGAGTGATAGCGTAGTCTAAAGCTTCACTTAATTGAGTGGCACGTCTGTTCTCGCCATCAAAAGTAGGAGTACTGATCGTGATTACCACGAAACCGTGTGAAGCCAAACGAGGTCCCCACCAAATAATATCGCCCTCGGGCGCTAGGAAACCTGAGGCCACTGCGATCGTACCCATGGTGCCGGTTGTTCCGCTTGGATAATGGATGGTGCCGCCACTAAAGCTGCCAGCAGAGGATGGTACATCCATGGTATTCACTGTATAGGGCCCATTTTCTGTTTCTAGAGAACTAATACTTGGATTGGGACCCCGGGTATAATCAGCATTGGAATCAACATCACATACCGGTGGTGGTGGCGGTGGTGGTGGCGATGAAGTGAAACTAAACGCACTGACCGATACGAGTATGAGGCTGGTCCCCAACACTAATTTTTTAAATATTGATTCTTTCATTTGATTTACCTTATTGAATGTTAGATTTATTTTTTCAAGGCTTGTCGACAGTCCTGATTACAGAATCTACAGCTTACACATGTGTACTACTTTCACGATTGTATACTCCTTTCAGCAAAACGAGACGCCAATCACAAACAGCTTAAACAATCGTGCATCACGGCTAAATATTCTTATGTAAGTGGTTATCAAACGTTCAGGAGGGACGAGCAAAAGGTCAATCGAGTTGAGCTATAAGGGCAAGAGGCGAAAGAAACGCCAATACATCGTCAGCAATATAGGCATTCATATACGGCGGTTTTAAAAACGGCAGTGATGGTTGAATACCCACCATGCCGCTATAACAAGTGGAAAAATGAGCCGAACTTGAAAATCCGGCCATAAGCGCCGCATCTGTAATAGAGTAACCTGCAACCATTAAAGCAGTCGCAACAATCAAGCGATATTGAATCCGGTATTTTGTAATCGGGATGCCAATTTGTTCTTTAAATAATTTTTTCAGCCGTGATTCTGACAAACACACGTCGATAGCAAAGTCACTAATCGAAACATTTTCAGCAACAGATTCTCTAATTCTATGCAGGATATTAATCACCCTAGGATCAAATTGTTTTATGACAACTTTTTGTAAATGGGACGCTATGATAATTCCCTCAATTAATTCATAGACTTGGCTTGCCGATAATTCCTGATGCAGAATAAAACGAAACTGACGGATCAAATCATCTTCCTGAGGATGTTTATAACACAACCCATCACACGCTAAGGACATTTGACCCTGCAGCACAAAGAATTTTTGACTAATAGGACTCAGATAATAAAGCGCGAGAATTGCCCCGCTGGTATCAATATTGGCATCATCAATAAGCGTACCGGCTTTTATCAAACAACTTCGTGTCGATTGCTGTTGGCCATTCTCCAAGCGAATCAGCATTTCTCCCTCAATACAAACCAGCAATTGGTTCCAGCCAATAGTATGTTTACGTAATGGTAAATTGCCTGTAGAAATATAAAGACGACTACGTTTCCAGATAAAGAACTTTGGTACTATTTTTATTGTGTTCATCACTCAAACCTCAAATATAGATTGCTCGCAATATAAATAATAAAAAAAATATCTTAAGAGATGCTTGTAGGTTTCGATGATTTGTAGAAATGATATTTGAAAAAACGAGAACGTTGTCATAAAACACAGGTGTTCTCTAATTATTGATTCTTAAAGTTATTATTTATCATCATAATTATAGGAGAGTTTTTTCTCTAGTCTCGGTGATTACCACCCGCAGCCAACAATCCTGTAGATGAAGCGACTGCAGCACTTAATGAATGGCAAACGGTCAGACTGGATTCAAGTATTGGCGCTTGGTGTGGAGACAGCGCTTCTTATGAGACGAGAATAAAACGCGCTAACACGGGTTTAAATATGGCGGTATTTTGGAAGGTGACGGCCTGGCTGAGCAACCTTCATATACAAGCCGATACGGCTTAATCTAACCACCGGTCGTATTCATAAAGCGCAGTATTTCTGGCGCTTGACCCAAGTTAAACTCATGCTTTTCTGGCTTTAAATCCATGGCCTGAACAATTTCTTGCTTCAAACGCTCTCTGTCACCTGGATAAATTCGTAAAATGTCTCTCAAATCAGCTGAATGGTCATTCCCTAAACAAAGCAATAACTTACCTTCGACTGTCACTCTGACACGATTACATGCACTACAAAAGTTGTGGCTATACGGGAAATTAAAACCGACACGCGTTTGCGACACTTCTACTTAATAGTAATTTGAGGAACCGTGTGAGTACACGGCTAGGGAAGCAGACCTTGCAACCATTCGATGAATGTCATGCAAAGCCAGCCATGAAAAGAGTTAAACTATGCGCCTATACTATCGTCTTCATCGTCGTCATCTTCCGATTCAACCTCTACGCTTGTTGCTGTGATGGTGTTATCGATTAATAAGCCTTCGACTTCGACCTCATCGCCAACCTGTAGTTGGGCCAAGAAGTCTGCTGAATTTAGAGTTTCATCATCAACTTCCAGCTCCGTCGTATCCGACAGTTCAATGGTATAGTGCAGTATGGTAAAACCGGTCTCACTAACACTACTTACAAGACCACTTATTTCCGAGTCATCTGCACCGTCTTCACGCTCTTCTTCATCTTTGACTTCGACCTCCACTGCCACAACTTGACCATTGATCACACTACCCTCTATCTTGATATTGGCATTTTCTTCAAGAGTTGAAAAGAAAGTTGCTTGATCAACATTTTCGCTGCGAGCATCTTCAAATTCTGTGCTAATAGAAGTATGGATCACCACACCCGACAGATTAAAAGTAAATTCAACCACATCAATACCAGTAGCCAAGCTTCTTAACTCAACCTCGTTGTCAATATCTTCATCTTCTCGCTCTAGCTTTGTGGCAATTAGCACGCCATTGTTATCAAAGCCCTTAACTTCAACGAAGTCACCCACATTAATATTAGTAATATTGAAGAAGCGGATATCGCTATCTGTATCATCCTCAATCTGAGTCTGCTCGTTAACAACAAACGTCACACCTAACACCGTCACCGTTTTTGCTTCTAAATTAACCGCTTCGACCGTTCCTTCTACTTCATAGTCACTGTCTTGGTGAAATTCTATTTCATCTGCGACAAGCTGGCCTTCTCTATTTAATGCGCCTTCCACTTTTACACGCTCACCCAACACAAGAAAGCTACTGTTGCCATGTTCGTATTCGGTGGCAACATTCGTAGTGACACTTTGCCCATTCACTGTAAAGTTTGTGGCGGACACAAAATTTTCAATGATGCCGTCGAGCTCGAGTGAATCACCTTCGTCCACCTCATATTCTTTACCCTTAATCTCAACTTCTGTGGCTATAAGCGGCATGCCCACACCCGTTTGGCTCCCCTTTACTTTGACAACTACCCCATCAGTCAAGGTCTCGTCATCATCACCTAAATCTATTTCTGCGCTGCTGTAATCAACGCTTAGATACCCTAAGCTGAAGCTTGCGTTGAGCGTATCAAGATTAGAGATAGCGCCTTTGATCTTAATGACAGGGTTTTCGGTAACCGTTTCTTTTTCAATCCGGGTTGCCAATAAAACCCCACTAGAGCTAGTTAAACCACTGACTTCAACAAAATCACCAACTAAAAGCGTTTCTAGCGTCACATCATCATAGACGGTCAATTCATCCGTGGTGACTTCCTGCCCCATTATGATCAATGTACCCGCATTGACATCAATCGCCTGAACGTAGCCTTTAATATCTTCACTATAGCGAATAGATACAGCATCCCCAGTCACCGAGTCTGCGTTAACGCTGCCTTGGATAGTGACAATCATGCCTATTTCCAAATCATCTTCGGTCGCATTTTCATTATCATCTGTATCCACATTTGCCGTGTCAGTTTCATATTCCACACCATTCACAAAGACACTACCAAAGCCTGTAATGGTACCAACAGTGGTACTGCTAGTTGCAACGCGTCCGGTACCTTCTATTCCACCTTCAGCAACATCTTGACCACCCGAGTTACTATCACTACAACCAGTGCCGCCAAAAATTAACAAACTGGAGACGAGCAACTTAAGGTGAGTTTTATTCATGACGACTTCCCCTGATCGAGATCTTCTTCAAAATAATAGATTCCAATACCCGCCCTGGCTTGGCCAGTTCCTTTAATTTCTTTATTCTCATCGCGGTCATATTGCGACAACCATTGATTCATCTGGATTAACATTGCTTGTACTTCCTCATTGCTGCGATCGCGTATCTGGGGCAGACTTTCTTGGGGGATATTACTGTAAAACACTGAGCGTTGAACACGTCTTTGCGATGTTTGGTGATCCAAATTGTGCGTCAGCGTACCAAGCAGGTCTGCTGCGGCAGTGCCAAAAATGCGCAATTTTTCCTCCATATCATCTTCAGGCACATAAGCTTGAGTCTGAAGGCGCACGATCTCGTTCGTCACCGATACCGCATTGATTCTCTGGAGTTCATCTAGCACAGCGCCAACTGTAACATCTCCGCTATAACGTCGTACCAATTCTGAAAAACTGGTATCACCGCCTTCTATAGGCAGGGCGTTGGGCTGAGCATCTATATCCTGAAATTGCGGATCTGTTAACCAGGCATTGACCACGCGTGAAGCACGGTTAAGGTGGCTGACAGTATCATTTTCAAGAGGATGAGGGCGTTTGTGTAATTTGGCAATGTCTTTTCGGTTGATCCCTGTTAACACAGAAACCCTTGAAACCGTTTGTTTACGACCAGGAAGAGTGAACTCCTCTGTGGCCACATCCACATAGGCATGTCGCGCCATATCAGCGAACACGTTGTAAGGTATCCCGTGACGCAACAATAGTTTGACTAAAGGGCGCAACAGCTTGAATACGGAACTAAATAATTTCTGGTCACTTTTATTGCTCATATTGGGACTATAGCCCCAAAATTAACAAATAGATAGCAAACCATTCGTGACAAAGACAGTATATGGGACTATAGTCCCATTACTCCATCAATAATATCTACGCTTATTGACGGTAATACCATATTTTTTCATCTCACGAGACCCCCTTAAAATGGTCGTTATCGTGCGTAAGTGGCTGTGACCCGATGTGATATTACATGACATGGCATGTGACGCTAAGCAGCTGACTTATCAATTTTTAATATTGGACGGTGTATTATGAACAGTACTAATCTAGATTCATTCAGAAAATCGCTAGCTTTTTTTAAACATAAAAGACTTGTTTCCGTTTGTTGTGCTTCACTTTTATTGGCAGCTTGTGGCAGTAGTAGCTCTTCGGACTCTTCAAGCTCTTCGAGTGATTCAGCCCCTACCATTAGTGATGTCGGTATTCGTTTTTCTGATGCGGCGGTTGGCGACTTAGATAGCGTTAATATAACCGTTGATAAACTGATATTTAATCAGTCTGGCGAAGATATTATTGTTGATACCTTTACTAGTGAAGAATTAAATTTAATTGATAGTGATACCTTCCAGCTAAACTTACTGGATTTTCAAGGTCTAGAAAGCAGCTTGGTGTTAGATTCAGTGACGCTTCCAGTGGGTGATTATCAGAATTTCCGTATCGTGATACTCGATGACGGAACCTATGTACAAGAGACCGGTAGCGATACAACTAATGAGCTTAAAGTGCCTAGTGGGGTTCTGAAATTAGGTGGATTTACGGTCAGTGCAACGAGCTCTCAAACATTTGTTGTTGAGTTTGGTTTACGACAAGCGATGACGTATAACCCCGGCCCTGAACGTTATATTCTTAAGCCGACAGGTGTACGGATTGTTCGTTTAGAAGATGCTGCTAACATATCAGGAACGGTCGATTTATCAACGGCGAGTTGTTTAGCTGCAGATGATGCAAGTCTCAGTCATGTTGCATACTTATATGCAGGTCATGACCTAGATGCAAGCTTATTAGGCGATGTATTTGTTCGAGAAGCGGATATTGAAGTGTCGGTGGATAATGTTGCCGGTACTGACTTTGATGATGTTGTTGCTGACAATATTATTGCCCCCGTTGTTTCAACCTCTATTGATGAGAACGGAGATTATTTATTTTCGTATATCAACGCGGGTGATTATACCGTGGGAATTGCGTGTAATGCTGCAGTGGATGACCCAACACTCTATGACGGTATTACCGTCCCTTCACCGTCAGGGTTAGTGGTTGAACTATCGGTCGCTCAAAATCAAGGTATGGTCTGTGACTTTACGGAAGGCTTTGACGTTGAAGCCTGTACTGTAAATGTAGTAGAAGACGTGTCTGATACTGAAGAATAAAGTCTAGATGGCCCCAACTTAATGGGGCCATTTTATTGTTAACTAAACTCAATCTCTTGCTGATATTGACACTTATGCTTAGTTTACAAGGGTAAATACGCTAATATTAGACAGATACTGACGACGACTAACAATGTCGTTATGAGTATCAACATCCGTTTTGATGACTGGCTTTTGTCGGTTTGTTCTAAAGCCGGGCGGCGACTCTGCCTCTCTTCATCGATATGCTCCAGTAGCAATTTTATATTCCGGATATTGGCTTTATAAGCGATATCGGCGATATCTCCCGCAATAGGCACTAAGCCTATTACCCAATCAAGTAGAACATTGCGCAGCATTTTCAATTTCAATAAATTAGGTACCCCCAGTTTAAACGCTTCCCTTAGGAGGTAGAGCGACATTATCAGACCGATTGTTTCGCCGATAATGGGAATTAAGCCTATCACTGAATCGATACCAAAACGGATGTTGGTAAACGGGATTCGAAACCGGCTGTCGGTGAAGTCTGCATAACGCTCAAGCCGATTCAACGTTGCGAGTAGTTCTTCGTCTGTCAGGTTTTGATTCATAGTGTGGGATTGTACCTGAGCGCGCTCTATTAGTATTTTTCAATTGTTAAGGCTTCTTTACCTTAGCTTGATATTTTACAGAAAACTTTAACGATCACTTCATTTGTTCTTAACGCGTCGACCTCACAATGGCTTTCATCAACTGGGATACAAACTAAAGATGAAACTAAACAGTAAGGATCAACGAATGAGAAAATTAAGTTTACCTATTATATTAAGTACGGCTTCATTAATGGCGCTTCAAGTACATGCAGGGTCTATTGTTACGGTTTACGGAAAGGCAAACGTATCTCTCAATAAAGTGGAGCAAGAGTCAGCAGACATTAAACAATGGCAGCTCAATAGTAATGCCTCTCGACTCGGAGTGAAGGGTGGCTATGAAGTGGATGAACATATCGAAGCCATTTATAAAATGGAATTTGAAGTCGCTATCGATGATGGTGATAAAAAAGGTGGCCACCCTTTTGGACAGCGAAATATTTATGCGGGATTTAAAGGTAACTTTGGTACGGTCATAGCCGGTATGCATGACACGCCGCTTAAAAAAGCACAAGGAAAGGTAGACCGTTTTGGAGACCTCCCGCTAGGTGATATTAAAAATATTATGGAAGGGGAGGATCGCGCTAAGAATATTGTCATGTATACCTCGCCCAAAATGCAGGGTTTTTCCGCCACGCTAGCGCTGATACCGGGTGAAAGTTCACCGGATGATGAAGGAATAGCAGACGGTACATCGGTCTCCTTAAGTTACCAAGATGAGGCTCTAATGGTTGCTTTAGCCAACAACGGTGACGTAGATGAGCAAGATATGACGCGCATAGTGGCTGACTATTCATTTGGCCAGACGCGTGTTGGTGGTCTGTGGCAAACGGTTGAAAATGCTGATGACGCGAACATAGAGGAAGACTCATGGCTAGTGAGTGCACAACACCTAATGGGCAGTTATAGCCTTAAGGCGCAGTATGGCTCGACTGATTACAAGAACGACCAAGAGGACACCCTTACAAGTATAGGGCTCGATAAAAAGCTGGCTAAGAA
>ENA-OSET01001654-OSET01001654.1-sediment-metagenome-genome-assembly--contig:-NODE-1654-length-22934-cov-28.918843_pt1 | contig 22934 bp, 16 predicted proteins | sample MGYA00237882_ERZ534229 | MGnify/ENA primary metagenome ERZ534229 (study PRJEB26408, sample SAMN06266212) | sediment metagenome | isolation source: Hudson Canyon methane seep mesocosm | place... | reverse complement strand
CATCATTGTGAAACCCCTGTTTTGATAGCTGCAACAATTGCAAAAGGCGACAGCGTTAAACTTAAAACACATAATGCAGCGAGCACATAAAATGGTCCAGCTGCCGACATTCCGATTGCTGTGGCATTAACAGCACTTGTACCAAAGATGAGTACAGGTACATATAAAGGTAGAACAAGTAAAGCGAGTAACATGCCATTTTGAGGAATCACTAGCGTTAATGTCGCTACCGTTGCTCCCACTAAAAGCAGAACAGGTGTACCGAGTAAAAGGCTTACAATCAAAGTCAGCTGAACATCAAAACTCATACCCAGTGCTGATGCAATAAGGGGAGCAAGTAAGATTAATGGGAATACATTAAGCAGCCAATGAGCCAATAACTTAATCAAGGTTAGAACAATTAAGGGCTGATTTGCCAATACCATTAACTCTAACGTGCCATCTTCATATTCAGTTCGAAATACATTACCCAATGACATTAAAATTGCCAACAATGCTGCAGCCCAAATAATGCCAGGCGCAATAGCATTTAATAGTTGTGGTGAAGGACCAATGCCTAAAGGGAACAATAAGCAGACTAAAACAAAAAACAGTATCGGATTAAGCGCCTCATGACGTTGTCGAAACGCAATCAAAAACTCTCTGCTGATGAGTAAATATAAGCTGTGAAAAGTGGTCATTTTTATAACTGCAATGTCTTAACAGTGATGTTTGCAAATTGAACATCATGATGAGATGACATCACTACCATGCCATTATCAGCCACATGTTCTGCTATTAAATTTTCCAACAGCTCAATCCCTGCTTTATCTAATGCCCCTTGAGGCTCGTCTAAAATCCATAATGAAGCCTGCTGAGTAATCAGTCTAGATAAGGCTAACCTTCTTTTCATACCAGCAGAAAATTGTCTAACAGGCGTATTGGCATATCCTTTTAAACCTACACGTTCTAAAACCTCATTGATGTTTATTTCTGCCGACTTAGACAAGCTTATTGATACTTGAATGTTTTCTTTCGCAGTTAAACTATCATTAATGCCATTTCGGTGACTCAACCAAACCATTTTCTGAGTATATTCTGCAGAAATAGAAGTAATAGCTTCTTTGTTCCACATCACTTCACCACCATCAGGAAGTCTCAACCCTGACAGTATTTTCAATAATGTACTTTTACCACAGCCATTCTTCCCTTCAACTAATAAAACCTCTTTTGAACTTAAACTAAAATTCAATCCAGTAAAAAGCTGGCGATGACCGCGAGAACAATTTATATTTTTTACTTCTAAAATCATATCTTTTGTAAGAAATGTATCTTTATATCGGCATAAATAAGTGAGTAATATTATACCTGACTACAACTCACTCATAGCTAAATTAATAATATGATATTGTCCGTTATATCCCCATAAAAAAAGCTATTACTTATAGCGTAATAGCCTTTTAAATTATTTCCAGTGAAATGTGCTTCTTACATAACAATCATATTTTCATTTAAAGGGCTTACACCATAAAGTGAAATAATGTCATCCATAATTAGATAATTTCATTGGTCGGAACAGCAAGATTCGAACTTGCGACCCCTTGTCCCCCAGACCTGCATACATTTATTATACTTCAATCGGTTACAGACACTCCTCATAAATAAGAGGCCACATAACCCCGTATTTTCACGAGGCTTGTAATCGGGTTTTATGAAGCCCTTATACAAGTAAGTGCAATAAAGTGATTGCTTCTCTCAGTGTATGTGTCACTAGTTTAGAAATGAAATACATTATATTTACTTAACAATATGATCGTATACACCATTCCAGTCATCCCCTGGATCAAGACGGATAAATTCCTCTATACGTTCAAGATATAAATTGTATAAGTACCTTGTTGGTTCTATTAGTTTCAGTCTAGTGAAACAGTCCTTTGCTTGTGCCCATTCTCGACTATGATAATGTCCATAGGCTTTTTCTAATATGAGTAATTGCTCCTTTTGACTATTTGTTACATTTTCAATTAGAGCTAGAGGTTCATAAATCGTTATGGGTTCAGTTTTTCCTTTAACTCGGACACGATCCAATTCCATATAGGTAAATTCTGGTGCAGAAACTTTTGTCGACTCACTAACAATAACACTTACACCATATTGCTTAGTCAACCCTTCTAATCTAGATCCAAGATTAACAGCATCCCCCATGACAGTATATGCAATTCGAAACTCTGATCCCATATTACCAACATTCATTTCCCCTGTATTAATTCCAATTCCTAAGTCAATATGAGGCCACTCTTTAAGTACAAATTGCTTATTTAACTCTTCAAGTACAGATGAAAATCTAAGCGCACTGAAAACCGCATTATAAGCATGATTATTATTGGCGACAGGAGCTCCCCAGAAGGCCATCACGGCATCACCAATATACTTATCAATAGTTCCATTATTTTGATGAATAACTTGTGTGATAGGCGTTAAAATCTCATTCATCAATTCACATAATTTATCAGGTTTCATTCCTTCAGAGATTGATGTAAAACCACGAACATCGGAGAATAACACTGTCATTTCTCGGCTTTCACCTTTGAGTGAATATTCATTTTCTGAATGACTCATGTCTTCTACAAGTTCTTCGGGAATATATTGTCCAAATATCTTACCCAATTTATTTTTCTTTTTTGTCTCCAGAAAATAGCCAAAGTAGATTTGAATTGAAAAGAGAATAAATAATAGTATTAACGGGGTGGCAATAAAGTTATCTATATTCAATACTGTCCATGCATAAATATTCAAGCTAAACATTAAACCAATCAACCCTGCAAAAACTAGAGCTGCAACTCCTGATGATAATTTTGGATATAAAATGATTATTAATAAAGATAAAACTATCAATTCAAGAAATTCAGTACCAAGCATGTAAGTTGGTTTTGATTTAAAACTTTGATCTAACATTGCACTAATAAGGTTCGCATGTACTTCTACACCTGGATATACATTTTGTACAGGCGTTGTTCTTAAATCCATAATTCCTGCCGCAGTTGCGCCCATAATAATAATTTTATTTTCTAGCTTTTCTGGTGGCACAATACCGCTGAGCACATCAGTAGTTGAAATATATTCAAAACTACCTTGTTTACCTCTGTAGGGTACTAGGGCAACCCCCCTGTCTGTGACGGGGATAGACAATGATTCAATTTCAATAGACTCTAGACGAGATCCGCTACTAGAACGGTCATAGCCAGCTTTAAATGTAAACTCAAGTGGCGGTTGTCCAAGAAGTCTACGATACATGGATAATGAAAGGCTTTCATAGACGTCTCCATCATGCTCCACCACTAATGGAAGCCGTCGATAGCTACCATCACTATCAACACTGGAGTTATTGAAGTATCCCCCATATATAGCAGCCCCTTGAAGCTGAGCTAAGTTAGCTCCATATCCATGAACGGTAATTAAATCCGCTGCTGAATTTTTTAAGCCCGATACAGGTTTAGGCAACAGACTACTTGGATTCACATTATTATTTGATGTATTGAAATAATACCCAAGAACAACTGCACGATCTTTTAAGCTCTGTGCAAAAAGGCCATCAAAATCAAGTTGTGGTTTTAAAGTATGAACTACATCATTAAATAATTTATCCTCAGATAATTCATTCTCTGACAGTTGTTCTATTAACTCCAATCCCGAGCTCGTATCTGGCTCTGAAAAAACGATATCAAAACCAAGTACCTTAACCTGATAATAATCAAACAAAATATCAACCAAGTAGCTCAACTTATCTCGAGACCAAGGCCAGCGCCCTTCACTTGCGAGGCTTTTCTCATCAATATCAAGAATCACAATTCGCGAATCAAATGTTGACGGCATCGTCAGCTTGAGTCTCAGATCGTAAGCAATATTTTCTATATCATTTAATAAAGGTATTTCTACCTGCTTTATATGGTGAATTAGAAACATAAATGCAACAAGCAAACATGTAATGGTTCTTTTTGAATATGTTGATTTCACAGCGATCACGACCCTACTGAGTAAGAACTAAAATTTATTAACTTACCTTATCTTTAACAATTCTTTCATACTCAGTTGTTTTAAACACATAATGTAAAAAGGATGATGAATCAGACATAATAGTTACAACCTGCTCTACTACTTTTTCATCACCAACAATTTCATCAAGGTGCTTGAGGATTAAAGTAGAAAATTCTGGATTATCTTCTAACGTTAATATACGTTCGCCCATGATATAAACAAGATCATTTTTCTCAGGGTTACTTGATAATGCCACCTGCATAGCCAAAAATGTTGGCCCCCGATAAAAATCTTCTGTAACCTTCAACTCTTCCTCAATCCACAAGGTTAACGCCTGCTTATCTTTATTAGAACTTCGATTAACTTTATGTGATATTGAAAATAAAGCTGCCGTTAGCCGCATCATATCTTCTTTCACTTTTTCAGCATTTCTATAATCGGCCGTTTCAACACTCGCAACAAGGGTAATACTGATAATGCCAATAACAAGTACAAAAATAGAGGAGACAGCCATGCTTATATCGGCCCAATTACTCATATCCTCAATAGGTGTACCAACATAATAACCATAGACTAGAAAGAATGTTGCTACAAGAAATGCTAGCATAGTTAATACGATCACTACATTAATTTGGTTTTTTACTTTCATTCTTATTTTCAAAGGGTCTTCCTATTTTCACATCTAGAATGCTATTTGTTAGACTAAATTTATTTAGATATAAAAGTATAACTAATAACTGCCAATCTTATTATTTATAAAAATAATGCCTACATATTTTGTCATATCAAAATATTCTTTGTCTTATAAAAAAGTATGTTTCAAAGTTCTCTTAAAACATCAGCGTTTAATCTTGACCAGCATACCATCAAAGTTTAGAATGGCACTGTAAATTTGTGTGATTATATTTATTTAAAACCCATTACTAATCATTGCTTTCTCTAACAATATTGTGAAGCAATAAGTTCAATAATTAATCAAAGGAAGTTATTAATATGAATACATGGCAAATCGTCGTAACTCTAGTCGTTGTCGTTGCTTTTATTTATGGGGCTAAAAAACTAATCGCCTCTGAAAATCACAGGAATGACAGTCCTGACACGGAGAGAGACAATAATACCGATGCCGGTATTCAAGAAGTCAAAAAGAAGCGCAATATATAAAACTAATTTTAATTAGTGGCACTACACGTTAGATGTAGTGCCACTAGTACTAACTCTATTTTTTTAAAAAGAAAGTAAAGTTTCTAACTGTTTAGAACTAATGTTACCCATTACTGTATTTCTTATACCATCCTGAAGTAATGTTCTCGCACCAGCTTTCACCACCTGCTTATAAATAGTCTCTAATGGCTCTTTGTCACGTATTAAATTTCTCAACTCATCCGTGAGAGTGACTACTTCATTTATACTTATATTTCCTCCATACCCTGAACCGGAGCAAGAAGTACATCCTTTAGCTTCATAAAATGTAAAGTTGCCTACAGTTCCTAGATCTGTCGTGAAATTATCGCCATAAAGCTTTTCTAAATATTTAACTTCTCCAGGATTTTCTGTTCGTATAACCTTACATGTGGAGCATAACTCTTTCAACCACCTTTGACTTAACACCCCTAATAACACATCTGATATATCACTCTCATCTGTACTCGTTAACTGATTGACGGCATCGGTTATTGAGCCTGCCTTTAAATTCGCAAGTATCAATATTCCATGTTGTGAAGCTTCAATAACAGTATTAATAACGCCATCATCTTCAATATTTTCAATCATAATAATGTCGGGTTTTGCGTGTAATACATTTTGAAGAATGCTCTTAGTAGTTAAACCTAACTCCGACTCTATCTGTACTTGCTGAAGATCTTCTTGTATTACTTCTATCATATTTTCAACAGTCCAAATATTTTTAGTTGAACTATTCAGATAATTTATTAAAGAATGCATTGTTCCATTTGTTTCACGGATAGTGTCGGATAATACTAAAAACACCCCCTGAGCATGTGTACATATTTCTTTTATTTGTGTTTCATTTCGTTCTGACATAGCCATCGTCTGCAATAAGTCCGCTTGTCGTATTTTAGTTAACCTAATAATAATACTTTCACCCCAAATAACTGGAATGATAGTCACGTCCACAATGTAACTATATCCGGCTAAATTGACTGAAAACTTTCCATCTTGCACTGTGTTACATTTATCAAGCCCTATACCTGATAGCATCTTAATTTGTGCCATTAGAGCCCGAATATTAGACAAACTGTATCCTGAAATATTCTTGCATTCTTCTGCTAACTTCATCCGTATTTGAACAATATCTGAACTAGATTTAGGCTCAATATAGACTGTCATAGCATTAAGTTCTATTGCTTCTAAAAATAATGTATTAACACCTTTTTCACCATTACTCTCATCTTCAGAATTATCTGACTTATTATGTTTAATAGTCTCATTAAACTCTAATGATGTATCTTCCAAATATTTATGTATATCATCAATGAATCCTACATTAATAACACACTCGGTCTCACCAATAATACTTTGTATTTCTTGACGTCGCTCCAAGTCATTAGGTTCATCAATCAATACTATCAACGAATTATCACCCTTCGTTAAAAATACAAATTTTCTCTGTTTTAGATAATTATGACTTATTGCTTCACCAATAGGGTGCAACGTATATTTTTGGGGTTCATAAGTTAAAAAAGGAACATGATAATATTGTGATAATGATAGTCCTAAATCTTCTTTACTAACTTCTGCTTGTTCCTGAATCAATCTACCAAGCTCACTTGCATTCTTGCTTCGACGGGTTAGTTTTGCTAATAAACTAGAGCTTATTAAATCTTGTTGCGTTAAGTATTCATAGTGACTTTGTGTCGTATTATGAATTTCACTAAACTTTTGTCCTATGAAGATTGCAAGTTCTGCTGCGCGCTCAAGATCATCACTTGTAAACGACTGATTTCCTTGAACATTAATCAGTTGCATTACACCTAACAGTGTATCATTTTTATTGATCGGAATGACCAACATTGATCCTGATTCAAACCCACTTTTCTTATCGTAACTATCATTAAATGTAAGAGAATCATCAACTTCAAGTAATTCATCACTATCGTACACATTTTTGATTAGAAGTGGTTCCCCACTTAATCCTACAAAACCAGATATAGATGAAACGCCTAAATTTACTTTTATCTCAGCAACTTCGTTGCCTGTTTTATATTTTGAAACTAGCGATCCATCAGACAATTCACTTTGATAAATAGTTAGTCGATCTGCAGAAAACATTTGTAGAATTTCTGATTCAATACCATCCAACACTTCCAATAAGGATTTATTCTGATGTAGTTCTTGTAAAATGCGAGTTAGATAGCCGTTATAATGCGAATTAGTTTTATTAAGATTTGTCATTAAATAATAGACCTATAGTAGCCACATTAACTGCAGAGGTGGGAGATAAACAGCTGAAAATAAGATGGGGTTTATTCACCCTTACACATCCAACATATCACCCTGCTCAAGAATTTTTAATACATTAGAACTAAATAATGTTTCACACTGATTAATAATAATAGATTCATTTCCTGGCTTCATATGATGAACACATATTTTAGTGTCATGAGTTAGTCGCTTAATATCATTAAACAATGTCTGTGGTGTATGGTGACCACTTTGAACAGCTAAATCTAACTGCTCATTAGGATAAGACACTTCAACAATTAAATATTGAAGCTCATTCAATTTATTTAGTTCATTCCATAAGGTTTCAGTCGGCCCTGTATCGCCACAAAAACAAAGACTTGAGTGCCCACTTTTTAGAATATATGCAAAACTTTCGACCGTATGACTCAGAAGTACGGTCTGAACTTTAAAGTCATCAACAAGACAAGGTTCATCAACGCATAATGTTTGAAAGCTCAAAATAGAGTCTTCACTATTCGGTAACTGGGTAAAATCAGGCCAAATTTCCCAATTAAAGAGATGTTTCTCTAAAACATTTAAAACACTTTCTGGCGCATACACTGTAATTCTGCTTGCTGCTTGCTCATAAATACTAGCCAACATTAGCGCTAGTCCAGCAATATGATCTAAATGAGTATGCGTCAAAAAAACGTGTTTAATCAGAGACATTTCATCAAGACTAAGCTCTCCAACACCAGTTCCTCCATCAAGTAAAATATTGTCATTCACTAAATATGAAGTAGTCAGGCAATTGGCAGCTATCCCACCACTACATCCTAAAACACGTAATCTCATTTCATCCTCTACATTTCTATATTCGAGAGACTTATGCCATCTCTTTATGCATTGCCAATGTGTGCTCAATTAATAACTGTCGATCACCTTCGTGCAGATGAGTAAACTTTAACCGTAGATAAAAAGGTGTATTTTCTGGTGCAGTTTGAATCTCTCTACATGAAATAACCCTAGTGATTGCATGCACATTAATCCCTGATGGACGTAGTTTAATTCTAACTTCAACAGCAGTATTAGAGGGGATTTTCTCTGGAATTAAGCAGGCCAAACCACCACCACTGAGGTTTGCATCTATCGGCTGAGTATTAGAAAACTCAGTATAGTCACCTTGAATAGCATGCCGGAGAAGGTTAAGGTTTTCATCAATATTTTTTACAGCACCAGCAATTAATTCATCTTTTTTCTCAACTTCATTCAAAAAACTAGAAAACGTAGACTCAACTAGCTTCAATTGAACCTGTTTAGAATCAGCTGAATCACAGAGCAAAATTAATTGCTGTCCAGATTCCTCAGCATCTTCCTCAGATATAGCAATATAATCCAAATATATATTGTCATTAACCCGAAAATACTCTCTACGCTCATCCCCAAGCTCTTGTACCATTAGCACTCAATCCTCTATAAAGATTAGTATATTCATAACTGTTTGCCTGTATTATAAATGGATACGAATGAGACTCGCACCCAATTATTTTTGTCTCAGGTGCACTATTGAGCACACTCACACTGAAAGACCTCACTGCTTGAGTCTACTTCATAGCTTGATTGCAATAAAGAATAGGAACCCAACTCAGCAGTATTTTCACTAAACCCCTCTGAAGGCATAGGGTACGGGTCTTGCGCCATAAACTCAGGTGACGTTTCAAGTCGCACACTTTCTCCAGACTCATTACTGTAACTACTTTCATTACTCCCTAAATCAACATAATCTGCATCATCATTATTATCACTCACACGTACATGTCCGTCATGGACATCAACATAAGTTCCCTCAGTTGCGCTATCCATCGACACCGCATCAAATAATTCAGGCTCATTACTGACGTCAACTTCATCTGGACGAGGCGCTTCATTCTCTGTTGAAAACGTCTCTGCAGGGAGTGCATCAACAGGCTCAGGAATAGCATAACTATCTTTAATATGATTAATACTCGGTGTACTTAATTCAATCGTGCCTGTTTCATTTGTTTGGGTAATCGTACCTTGCCATACTTTGGAATATAAACCTTCACCACGCTCAACCAAATCAAATCCCGTACCCCGAATACCAATGGTGGCGACCAGCGTATTGACTTCAAAGTCTGCTTTATTCTCTTTACCAATACTTCCTGTTAAGACACGCATGCCGCCAGAAACTAGCTTATAGAACGCTTTGTCTTGAACGCCTTGTTCATCAAGGTGATAGTCCGTAATAGAAAACACAGAGTCAGGCTCTATAGTGATACGGCCCGCATCTTTAAAGACAAGTACTGCAAAACTGTCTTGCTCACTTGTTAGCTTGTCTGCATTATAAAGCGGTGCACCTAATGTCAGTGTTCGTGCCTCTTGAGATATATCTTTCGCACTTTCAGCACTGACAATCCCTTTTATTTCTACAATACGTGCAATAACACTCTGTTTTGCTTTAGCAGAGCCTTTTTTAAGCTTGTCATTGGTTTTTTGGCATTCTTGCCCCTTACATACGCGAACAGAGTAATCTGCCTGCTGGGCTTTTACCGTTGTTGTGGGGGTCGTAATTTGAAAGTCATCGGGGTTGCTGGATACTGACTCACTACTGCTGGTGCGTATTCCCCCTTCGTGCAAAGCAAGCTTAGCCTGCTTACTGCTTTTATCCGTACTAAACTGCTCTACGGTAAAATTACTATTTGGACGAATCGTGATTTTCGTGCCATCGACAAAATCAATAATGACAAAGCTACGCTCTGAGGTTTGAATATTATCGCCTTCATAGACTTTGGCATCTTTACCTAGGAGCCTAGGCGGCTTGCTATCATGACTTGCAGCTACAGTGCCGCGAGAAAAGCTAACCATACCGGCGTGACCGAGTTCATTACTCTCTGCTTGGCTTATCGTTGAAAAGCTTAGCAAAAACAGTGCAGCAAGCACTATCCACATCATAGAAAGGCTATCAGAGGTGATGGTATTCATTAGTCTTATTGGCATTGTTGAATACTTCCTGCTACTTCATCTTCTGAATTGTCTTGATTTAAAATAATGTCAGCAAGTGGCTCTTCTTCCTCTGAGTCATCAGTAGATTCTTCTGATTCATCAGCAGGCTCTTGTGTTGTGCTGCTTGCCGTGTCTGCTACAGGCTCAGGTTCAACAGCACTGTCCCCCATCACGTCGATAGAGTCAGATAAAACAGTCTGCTCTGCTAGGGTAATGATGTCGGACGTTTGCACATCAGCTACAACATCTACCACTTCCTCAACAGCAGGACTTGTTGGTGCTGATGATGACGGCTCTATTGGTGTTGCCACAACCTCAACGACAGTAGGGCTTGTAGGTGTTGTTGTAGGCGGTGGCGATACAACTGGCGGTGGCGTCGAAGGTGTTGCGGTCGTATCAATATTAAACACACCTGCCGAGACACTCGTAATATAGCTATAACCTGAAACTGAGGTTACATTAGCAAAGCTCCCACTCATGCCGCCAGTTGCAGTAATAAGGTCAAAGTTATCACCGACAGTAGCACTGCCATCATAAGCACCAAGTGGTGTGATATTTAAGGTGCCATCTAGCGTCGCCGTACCTGTGACATTAATTTGGTCAAACTGGCCTGGTGCAGTACCGGCCATTTCCATGTTCAGTGTACCCGTGCTGCCTTGAATGTAATCACCATCAATCGTTAATATGCCAGGAGAGAAGCCGGGAGCAATAACCGCATTATTGGTAACACCATTGACTGCTGAAATCGTACCAGCCCCAGTTAACTGACCGCCTGAGAGGGACATATTTTCCACTACCAATGTGCCACCATTCAAGGTGGTTAAGCCCGCAGCTTGCTGATAGCTGAATGCAATGCTTCCGCTACCAGTACCAGGTAAAATGGAAAGCGTGCCGTTATTAACTGAAACTGTTCCTGTGTTATTGAAAAAGCCGAAAAAACCATCACCAAGTAAGATGGATGACGTTCCGCTGCTGGATTTTGTTAGGGTGCCTTGGTTGTTAAAGAAAATTGCAGATAAAGTATTGCTGCCTGTGATATTCAATACACCGGTTGAACTTAAATTGTAATCGCCCGCTACATCAAAATTACCGCCGGACCAATTAATCGCACCATCAACGTTATACGATGCTGATTGAGTTGAAACCGTGCCGCCACTAAAGTTAAACGTGCTGCCCGACATTAAGCCTGCAGTACTACCTGTTGTGTTAAAGATACCGCCATTTAGATTAAAGGTAGTGCCTGTCGGTAAAACAGCATTCAGCATATTAACCTGCATGCCATTTTGAGTCACAGTGTCAGTAAAGCTAATGCCTGTTGCATTGATAAGGCTTAACGTACCCGTACCGTCCAATGAGCCACCTGACCAAGCAAAGTCACCGAGCACGCCAATTGCACCTGCACCGCCAAAGCTACCACCACTCAAGCTAAATGTTGTACTGCTAGCAAAAGTAGAGACGTCAAAAAGTTCATCACCTAATGATAGGGCGCCGCCTGTAATAGTTAAGCTCTCGTTACTAATCAGTGTATTTAGATTTAAACTGCCCGCACTGTAGATAATATCTAAATTACCGCCTAAGAAAGGAATGGTGACATCACTGCCTGCAACTGGCACGAGCCCGCCCCAGTTAGCCGCGTCATCCCATTGAGCCGTTCCTGATGTTGGGCCATCCCACGTATAACTTGTTGGTGTAGCTAATATATTAAACGTTAATGTACCGCTTGCAGAGCCCAGTCCTGGCGTATCAAGATGGGTATAGTCAAATGAATCGGTGCCGGTATAACCTGATGTCGGCGTATAGGTTAGCGTGCCATTGCCATTATCTGTAATCAGGCCATTACTTGGAAACGTATCAAGTGAGCTACCCGTTAATGGTGATGGCGGGGCTCTAAATGTATAGCTTTGCCCTTCATACAAATTAACTGAATCCGAAAAAGACACGTTAGAGCCAAAAATGACATTACCAGTGCCGTAGAAGTCTTCACCTACACCTATCGTCGTTGCACCTTGCAAAGATAACGTCGCCCCTACATCAACTGTGAAGGATCCGGTATTGCTGCTTGCAGTCGCAACCTCAAGCGTACCACTACTAACGTTAACTGTACCGGTGTTATTAAAGCTCGTGCCTCGCGTAAGTGTTTTAGGTCCCGTTCCCGTCTTATTCCACGTTCCACTGTTATTGATAACAGCAGCCGTATGACCACCCGTACCTATGTATGCAACGGTATTGGCAGTCGCTGTAGTGGTATTGTCATTAAATGTACCAAAGTTATTCAGTACTGCGTTGCCATCCAGATAAAAATAATCATAGACAGCACTGTTCGTTAATCCATCCCAATTGACAACGCCATAGTTACTCCATGCGGAAGAATCGAGATATATCGTTGAGTCTAATGTACTTGTTGCAGTATTGCTAGTTGTGAAATTTGTAGCATTTTCAATTATTCCATGAATATTCCAGTTGAACGTGTCAGTGATGTTGATTGTGCCAGTGCCACCTAAAGTACCATCAAGTGTTAAGTGGGAAATATCAATAGTGCCTGCGGTGTTCAGTGTACCAGCTATAGAAAGTTGTCCAGTACCTAGAATGCTAGAGCTTGCATTGAAATCATGCGTGCCCGCCATAAGGTTAAACAACGCTCCAGATGATATGTTAAACACGCCTGTGTGTGTTGAATTGTCTCTAAGATTTACTGTACCTTGTAGAATGTTAAATTCACCATCATTACTGAAACTAACAACGCCAAATCCACCTATATCAAGATCACCTGCACCTGTTTTGTTTATAGTGCCTAAGTTAGAGAATGTTGTGTTTGCACCAGAATCTTGATCTATAAAAAAGGTGCCCGATGAAGGAGATTTAATCTCTAATACAGCACCAACAGCATTAATGAATGTTGCCCCATTATTCATATTGAACTGATCTTCATCACCCGATAAAGGCTGTGTATTTAATGCTGAAGCATTAATAACACTATTACCTGATGAATTAGAATGAGTTAATGTGCGTCCATCTAGTATTGGTTTGTTACTCGTACTATTCGTCGCACCATAGATAGCGAGCACACCCTCAACATTGAACAAACCAGAACCTGAAACAGTACCTCCTGCCCAATTAAATGTATCGGATATAGTAATTGCACCAGCACCATCTATTATGCCACTGTTAAATATCAGACTATTAATGTTAACTGCGCCAGTAGAGTTTAGTGTCCCACCGTTAATCTTTAAATCCGTACCAACTGCAAATGTAGAAACGTCACCAATTTCATTTCCAAGCGTTAATGTTCCACCTGTGATCGTTAAATTTTCATATGACGTTAGTGTATTTAATGATAGTGAACCACTACTATATGTAATATCTAACGTACCAGCTTGATCAGCAATAAGTACATCGCGGCCAGAAGTCGGGGCTTGCCCACCCCAGTTCGCTGCATCATTCCAGAGCGCGGTGCCTGATGTTGGACCTGTCCATGTATATAGCCAGTCACTAATTGAGGCATTGAATACGCCAGTTTGATTTGTATGAGCAAATGTTGCACCCGTAGTATCAAGAAGTGATAATCCGTTATCAGTAATACTGGTCGCTGTAATGAGATCATAATTATCACCAACTTGCGCCGTACCATCGTATGGTGCTAATAAATCCAGATTTATATTGCCTTCAAATGTTGCTGTGCCAGAAATAGCTAGGAGGTCAAATTGCCCAGATCCTGTGCCTTGTAACTGTAGATTAAGGTCACCTGTTGCGTTTTGAATGTAGTTGCCAGTAATACTTAATGTGCCTACAGTATCACCTGGCGCCACAATGCCATTATTTGTCAATGTGTAGGCTGTGCTACCAAGGTTAAGCGTACCGGAACCTTCAATTGTGCCATTGTTAATAAGGTCTTTATTGATGGTAGAAACAGTAGTGCCTGAAGCAAAATTCAAGGTGCCGTCATTAACATCAAGACCTTGCAGTTGTAAAGCGGCTCCATTTGATGCCATCAGTGTGCCACTATTCGTCCAGCTATCACCTCTAACACCAATCGCACCGCCACTAACATTAGCATGGATAGTACCTAGGTTAGAAAAGCCATAAATGGCGCGTCCAACCCCACCACGTTCACCACTAATCGTGATACCACTACCAATAGTCAAACTATCCCCGACACCATTAGGCTGAATATGATTGCTTATGCTGCTTCCAAAGATAATATTAGCACTACCACTAACCGCATCGATTGTGCCTTGATCCATTGTTTCAATACGGCCATAAGTACTCGCATCACCAACATTGAGAGTTGCCCCGCTCAATAAATACAGGTCATTGTAGATATACACTGTTTTGTTGTTAGTTATGGTGTTGCCATCACCAAGGGTGACACCATGAAGGTGGGACGTACCTAATATTGCATTATTTATTTGGCCTCCAATTACGCTACCATTAACTGTTACTCCAGTTAAATCTTGGGTAAGCCCCGTATTGGCCATGGTGCCGGCTAAAGATAACGTGCCACCATTACTAGATGTTAGCGTGCCATTATTGATCCAATTACTTCCTGTGACTGTCAGTGTGCCACCGCTACTAGAGTTAATCACACCTTGATTATCAATAAGGCTAACCGTGCCATTTTCACCACTAATGGTCGTGCTGGCATCAACAGTGTATGTACCACTTGAATAGCCACTTATAATATTGCCAGCATCACTACCAAAGAGAATATCAGCACTACCACTGGCAGCACGTATTGTGCCGGCATCATACATATACACTTGCCCATATGTACTCGCATCACCAACCGTTAAGGTCACACCATCTAACAGCTGTAAGTCGTTATAAATCTGAAACCTTCGGTTGCTGGCAAAGGTGGTATCGGTGCCCAGCGTGACGCCATCCAAACTAGTCGTGCTTGTAAAACTGTTGGCATTATCAACCTGGCCACCAATAATGGTGCCACGAATATCAATACCAGATAAGTCTTGGGTATAGCCTGTATTGTAAAGTGTGCCTGGTAGAATAATAGCCCCACCTGTGTCAATGGTATAGCTACCTAAACCACCTGAAGCAATCGTGCCTGAAATATTTAAGGTACCGCCATTGCTGGCAATCAAGCTACCGCTATTGGTCCAACCGTTACCACCATAACTTAGCTGCAAGTAACCACCACTGACATTGGCGTTAATCGTGCCTTGGTTTTCAATAAAGCTAATACTGCCATTTTCACCACTAATGGTCGTGCTGGCACCCACTGTGTAGCTACCACCTGAATACCCAGTTATGATATTGCTTGTATGACTACCAAAAACTATATCAGCACTGCCACTGACTGTACCAATCTCACCCAGATCACGGATGTAAGCACTACCATAAGTGGATGCATCACCAATATTGAGTGTCGTGCCATCCAATAATAAAAGATCATTGTATATGTGAATACTGGAGGTATTCGCAACTGTAGCATTCACACCCAAATCAACACCATCAAGCGTTGATGAGCCAGAAAAAGTAATACTTTCCGTCGAAGCCGCAACAACAGTGGCATCAACAATAGTTCCACTTGAGACGGTTAAGTCACCACCACTAATGGCTAATTGCCCACCAAAAGTATCAATCGTATTCCCAGATGTAAGACTTGAAGAACCTCCATTTAGACTATCAGTATCTGAATTTAAATTAACATTCAATATCCCTGATGACGCTGTAATATTGGCGTTAACGGTAATGTCATTATGTGCATTTAAGGTTAGCGAGGTGATGCCATTACCTGAACTTTTTGTAATGGCTCCATTGACAGTGATATTACCGTCATCAATACCTGCCGCATCAGTTGAGATGGTAACGCTAGTGTCTGTCGATAATGTGGTTGATATTGTGTTAGCTGCAATACAGTTTGTGCCTGTACACGTCGTTGCCTCAATAGTGATGTTAGTTGGATCGATTAACCATTCACCACCTACGGCACTTACATCGGCATCATTAATATCAATATTAGGTGCTGATGTTTCAATAAAGCCATCACCACCATTAGCCGTTAATGTGCCTTTAACCGTTAATGTGTCACTGGCTAATACGCGTATATCACCACCACGTGTTTGGCCTGTTGCTTCAATAACTGCATTGGCTTGGACGGTTGTATGCTCAGCTTCTATTTTGATATCACCTGCAACACCGACTGAGTTATTAACAGACGTAAAACTAGTATCTGTGAGCGTAATGTCTTGTTGGGCGGATAAGACGATATTACCTTGAGCATCCAACGTCATGCTGTTGGCATTGAGTTCACCACTGTGGGTGATGGTGCCTGCAAATAGATTAATAGCACCGCCTTCGGTTAAGACTTGACCTAGGTTTAGGACTTCATTGTCTGGCGATTGTACTTGGAAGCGGATGTCTGGATTATCTAAGCTGGTGAGGGTCAATTCATTACCGGCTGCCAAGGTAATGGTGCCTCCATCGGTTTGAATAATGCCGTTATTTTCAATATTTGGGGCAATCAAGACAATGTTGCCGTCTTTACCTGTTCGGATAATCCCTTCATTTAAAATATTACCTGCACCACTGCCTGCAATAAAGTGATAATTTCCGGACTGGAAGTCATTGTTGCTAATGTTAAGTGTTGAAGCAATCATGCTTTGTGTGTCTATCATGGCACCTGAGCCAAATAGCACCCCGTTAGGGTTGATTAAAAACACATGGCCGTTTGAAATAAGACTGCCCATAATCTCGCTGGGATTTTGACCTATTACGCGGTTTAATACAGCACTTTGACTGCTTTGTTGAATAAAGCGAGTGACTTCGCCTTGTGCAATCGAAAAGTTCTGCCAGTTAATAATGGCGCCAGGACTATTGGTAATGGTGGTTAGATTCGGTATTTGTGTAATACCTACCTGACCACTGACCACCTCTGCACCATTGGGGTTGGCTAAGGCTGCATTAGTATGAATAGCCGTTAAGACAGCAAGACTTAAAGCCGTTCGTTTTAAAAACTGTGACGATAAGGCACGTTTTGATTTACGTAGTGTCTTTTTGAGAGTCATATCGGATTCGTCCTAGAATTTAGTACTGCAGCACAAGTGAAGCGTGTGCATTGGTTTCATGTGCACTAGACACACTACCGTCTTTTAAGGTGTGGCCAATATCAATGCTGGCCTGAAAATGTGTCGACCACTGGTAACGCAAACCCACGCCAACACTAGCCAAATTCCAATCAGGGGTGTCCACGTTGTGACTGCGTCCTTTACCGTAATCATAAAAGGCGAGTAATTTGGTGCCTTTCCATTGTGGTGTAAAGGCTTCAAGTGTCAGGCTATTACCGACATCCGTGCCCACTTCACGTTCTTTATAACCACGCAGGCTATAAGCGCCCCCCAAGCCAAACTGCTCACCCGAGATAAGTGGTTCATTGCTGTATTGGCCTTTTAGGCTTGCTCGGTATAACCAGCCCTTTTTATCGACATTCACAAACGCGCCATAACGAAAGAGGTCCCATTGCTCTTTCAGCGGTCGGTCGTCAATAAAGCCGACATCTTGATAAGCTTCAGCATCATTACGACTGCCGAGCCCGAGGTTCTTTGACCATGATAGGTGATGTCCAATGTAGGTTGAGCCTAACGGAATATTCCCTTTATAGAGTAAGGTCAGTGGCGTACTTCTGATTTCAGGGGTGGTATCACCATAATTAATATCACCTAACGTCAGATTGGTCGTTGTTTCAAAGAAGCGGTTATCAAAGCCCACATCAACCGCATGCTCATACCGACCTACTTTGGGTAAAAACTGTAAGTAATGCACGCCAAACATTTTACCGGCACCAGACACATCCATATTGCCACCCTCAAAGGTGATTTGCCCACTCTCTACTTCTGAACGTGCGTAATACGCGGTTAGCCAGCCTCCTGCATCATACAAAGGAGCGGAGTAACTCAAACCATATTGCATCACCTCTGAAGTATGGTTGGGAGAGGTGGTATAACTGGCATTCGCAATATGGTCTTTTTGCCATAAGTTACTGTATTGGAACGCCCCTGTGATACGTGCCTTACCGGTATCACTTGAGCCTGTGTTATTGGCAGATAAAGAAAACTGGTAAGGACGACTTTCAAGTACGTCCACTTTTGCTGCAATTTCGTCCGCAGATCCGCTTTGCTTAAACACCACCGTGATCTCTTTGCTAGGGTGATGGTTCGCGACTTTAAGCTGCTCACCTAGAAATTGCGTATTAGGTGATATGCCAGTTTGTAATTCAGGTATTGAGGCCAGTAGATTTGCATGACTAAAAAAGTGGTTTCCTTTTATTTCAACATCACCTAGAGCAAACGACACGACTTTTAGGATGACCTCACCCTCTGCTAATGTTTGAGGCGGTAAAATAACGCGATAAAAGGCAAAACCTGCATCACGAATAAGTTGCTCGACCTCTTGAGTAACTGCTTGTAACTCGGCAAGGCCATAATCTTTACCTTCAAGCTCTGACAGTACCGTGTTTAATTCATCATCAGGAAGGGGGAGTTCACCTTCTAAAGTGAAGTGACTGACTGGAAAGGTAATTGATTGCGGCGCAGGTGCCGCTACTATGACAGGCGTCGTGAATATAGAAGCAAACAGCAATCCGTATAAAATTACCGCAAAAGAGATGCGGGAACGATAAAAATCGAACATAAAAGCCCTTGTTGTTTTTAATTGTTATTTTTTACTAAAACAAGCGACTTAGAATGTTACCAGCGCTATTTTGGGAAGTCTTTCCCAACGCGAAATATACAATAAGAAAGCTAGCAACTATAGCCCCCACTTTTGGGGGGGGTATATAAAAATAGTAGCAAATACTGTTATATGCCCTGATTTAATCACGCTCTTTTAAAAGAGTCCTCGAATCAATAACGTATATTCTGCGTGTGAAAAAGATAGAACATATAAAAAAACGGTGATAAAAACTTATAAATGCGCATAACCCTTCTTTTTGTAAATATAAAATCGTGCAGCTCGCATCATTTAGAAATATTGTAAGACACTTCTAATTGTTGTTACTCTCAAGTAATTGAACCATAATTTATGGGCCATCACATAATGATGAGGAAACGACATGGAACATGCTCATAAGCAAGCACTTATTGGACACCGATGGGTTATTTCAAAAATAATCCTACTTCACCTTCCTATGCCTGCATTAGCTTTCGCTATTGATTATATGAATCAGGTTATTGTGGCCTGCCTAGTTCTCTCCGCCTTGTTTACCTTTTTGCTCACCAAAGGGCTTGATGCTAAAAGTGAGGATGACTTTGTCTTATCCCATTGGCAGACAGCTATCAGGAGAAGTTATTATTTACTCTATGGCTATATGGTTGCTGTTGCTGTAATGGGAGTAGGTTGGCTGATATCCATCAACCAAACAGAGCAAGGCATGAAAGATGTCTTGTTTTCAGCCTTTACACACTTAGCCACCTTGCCAATTTTGTTCCCTGCTATCTTTGTATTCTTCTTACAAGCAATCAGCATGGCTAAGGCTAAAAAAGGCATTAAACCCACAACTATCTTTTAAAGTATTTGCGAGATGTAATTAGAGTGAAGCAACAAAAGCCATGAATGTAGCCGGGAAGTTGAAGATTGGTATTCCACTAATTCTTTAGACAGTTAATAGCTTCTCATAATACTGCTTTTCAAACTCTATGGGTGACAGCCCATTATTAGTTCCATGTCGCCGTTTAGGATTGGAATAGAATTCAATTAATTAAATACATCTGAGCGGGCTTCATTTCTTATTTTATAGATCTTTTTCCTTATTCGTTCACCTTTAATTAAAGAGAAAAAACTTTTAGCAACAGCATTGTCATGACAGTTTTCTCGACGACTCATACTAGCTTCAATATTATTGTCGTTTAAAAATTTAACCCAGTCACTACAAGTATATTGAACTCTGATCTGATAATATTCCGATACAGCTTCTTTGTCCGTCTAGTTGCTGCTGTTGTGAGCAGATCAAAACAAGTAAAATGATAGCGATCATTAATGGTACATTAATACGCTATGAATACAGCTATTTTATACAGTTTCCGCCGTTGTCCTTATGCCATGAGAGCTCGACTTGCTATCGTCATCAGTAGTATTAGCGTCGAACTTAGAGAAGTTGAGTTACGAGATAAGCCCTCTTCTCTTTTAGACGTTTCTGCAAAAGGTACCGTTCCCGTATTAATAACAGCTGATCGTAACGTTATCGATGAAAGTCTAGACATTATGTTTTGGTCGCTACAACAGTCTGATCCTGATGGCTGGCTTAATAATATGACTTTTGAACAAAAGGAACTTGCTCAGCAACTCATTCAACAAAATGACACTGAGTTTAAATATTATCTTGATCGTTATAAATATGCTGATCGTTACCCAGACGACTCCAAAGAACATTATCGCCAAAAAGCTGAACAGTTTTTGCTGTTATTAGAAGATCGTTTAGCCACAAACAACTACTTAATATCTTCAGCAATCAGTCTTGCCGATATGGCAATATTACCCTTTATTAGACAGTTCGCCTTTGTCGATAAGGCATGGTTTGATTCATCACCTTACCCCAGAGTGCGATCATGGTTACAGGACTTTATTGAATCTCCACTATTTGAATCGATTATGACTAAATACCCAAAATGGCAAGAACAGGAATATTATTCTTTCCCTTTAGATTAACATTTAGTTTTAGCAACAGATGTAGGCAAGTCATAGTATTGATACAGGCAAATCATCTTGTTCTCATCCGCAGCCTCAACATCCATATAGTGTAATAAATCTTGCCATAGACTTAGTCGACTTGCATCATCAACATATTGACCGGAACGTTCACGTTTTGCTAACCACAATCCAGATCCATTAAAACTATATACGGGTAAAAGATCCTTTCTTTGTGAACTGGGCACAATATTGGTATTCAAATTATCAAGTACGAGAGGTTCGGCCGTTGGCTTATCGTAATAACTAACTACCATATGTGCTTTTTTAATCGTCAACGCCTTCACATAGGTTAAGCGCATTTTTTCCTCATCCATGCCCATTGCACTTAAGGTGAAATATTTGGCAATAGCAAAATCTTCACAATCTCCACCTTTTGTCACTAACGTTTGCAGTGGTGTTGCCCAATAATCTTCTTGTTGCCAATGTTTAATATCATCAACAAAATCAAACTGATTCACAAAGTCATTCACGCTGGTGAGCTTTTTAATATCTGACCATGTTGCACCTGATTCAATTAGCGTCTTCCACTGTTCGACTCTAAGCTGAGTTTCTGGGTTAATACCATAGGTTTCAACTTCTTCAACTATTTCTGGGCTGGATGAACAACCTACTAATAAAACCAGCAAAGCACTTACTAATAGTCTAGTCATTATTTGTCTCCAGTTTTAAATACGCAGTTGCCTTTTCTCCAGCTGATAAAAAAGGAACCGTACCTAAACACGGTGCTGAAATTCTTTGTTTTAAAGTAGTCACGATCTCGCTTGCTTCTGTATTACTTTCTATATTATTTGCGACCCAACCATGCAATGGTAAACCACTTTGTTCTATGGCTTGCACGCTAAGCAAAGCATGATTAATACAGCCAAGTCGAATACCTATAACAAGTACAACAGGCAATCCAAGTTGTATCGCCAAGTCAGCCATAGTGAAATGATCATTTATAGGTACTAACCAGCCGCCAGCACCTTCAACAATAACATTCTCAGCCTGATTTTCAATCATATCGAAATGATGTTTTATCAGATCTAAATCAATTTCAATACCGGCTTGTTGTGCTGCAATATGGGGTGCAATAGCAGGTTCAAAAGCATAGGGATTAATAAGTTCATAAGGTAGATTTACATCTGCCTGTTGTTGTAATTGTAGTGCATCATCATTACGCAAACCCTCAGCGGTTAGCTCACAGCCACTAGCAATAGGTTTCATTGCCGCTACTTTATGCCCTTGTTGCTGCAATAATGCTATCAAGGCCACACTAATACGTGTTTTACCAACCTCTGTATCTATTCCTGTAACAAATAGACTTTTCATTATGATTTACGACGCTGAATTTGGCTGACAGGGATTCGAACTTCACCATCATCTTGTTTAATTTGACCACCCCAAGCATGACCATAAACCACTTCATAGGTCGCAGGTAAAATACCATCATAACGAAATGATTCATAAGCATCAGCAACCTGCTTAAGCGCTTGTTTTCCGGTTAATCCCTTGCGCCTACCCGTATTCACATTGCGAGCACCTAAGACTTTTAAATCTTTCATTAATGCCATAGCGGTTTCATAGGTAAGCGTATATCGATCCGTATCTAAAACAGGTTCTGCTAAACCTGATTCCATCATAGCTTCACCGACATCATGCATATCGTAAAACATATTTACATGAGGATAATCGTCAACACTTGCCCATGCTTGACGTAATTCATACAACGTATCTGGTCCCAATGTCGTAAACATCAATAAACCATCAGGACGTAATACGCGTTGAATTTCAGCAAAACTCATTCGAGGGTCGCA
>ENA-OSET01001653-OSET01001653.1-sediment-metagenome-genome-assembly--contig:-NODE-1653-length-22934-cov-94.745242_pt1 | contig 22934 bp, 18 predicted proteins | sample MGYA00237882_ERZ534229 | MGnify/ENA primary metagenome ERZ534229 (study PRJEB26408, sample SAMN06266212) | sediment metagenome | isolation source: Hudson Canyon methane seep mesocosm | place... | reverse complement strand
TTATCTGAAGAGTCTTTAGAAGAAAATATTGCAACTTGTGCAAAATATCTAGAGCGTATGGATAAAATGGGTATGACACTAGAGATTGAACTAGGTTGTACAGGTGGTGAAGAAGACGGTGTTGATAACACTGGAATGGATAAAGCTGATTTATATACTAAACCAGAAGAAGTTGCTTATGCTTATGAAGAACTAAGCAAAGTAAGTCCTCGTTTTACTATTGCTGCATCTTTCGGTAACGTACACGGTGTATACAAACCTGGTAATGTTGAATTAACTCCAACAATCCTTCGTGATTCACAAGCCTACGTTTCTGAAAAATACGGCGTTGCTGCTAACACATTAACTTTCGTATTCCATGGTGGTTCTGGTTCTTCTGAAGCAGAAATCAAAGAATCAATTGGTTACGGTGTTGTTAAAATGAATATCGATACTGATACTCAGTGGGCAACATGGGAAGGTATCATGAACTTCTATAAAGCTAATGAAGCTTACCTACAAGGTCAAATCGGTAACCCAGACGGTGAAGATAATCCTAACAAAAAATACTACGATCCACGTGTATGGCAACGTGCAGGTGAAGTAGCTATGGCAACTCGTTTAGAGCAGGCTTTTGCTGATTTAAATGCTGTAAATACTTTGTAAAAAGTATTTTGCTTAAAGTCTGGGCCTAAGTTAGGTTCAGGCTTATATAAAAAAGGCCGATTCAGTTTACTGAATCGGCCTTTTTTTATTTTATGTAAGCGGATAAATCTATTATTTAATAGTATCTACTTTATCACCATTGCCAACTAGAACAACGTCAGCGTCTCTTGCGGCAAATAAGCCATTAGTGACAACACCCGTAATACCATTAATGATAGTTTCTAATTTAACAGGATCAACAATTTTTAGACCATGTACATCTAAAATTTCACAACCATTATCTGTGTAATAGTCTTTACGCCAAACTGGGCGGCCACCTAATTTTTCAAGTTCATTAGCAACATAGTTACGTGACATAGGGATAACTTCTACAGGTAAAGGAAATGCACCTAAAACATCAACGCTTTTTGTACTATCAACAATACAGACGAATTTCTTACTAGCTGCTGCTATGATTTTTTCACGAGTTAATGCGCCGCCACCACCTTTAATAAGTTTTTTGTTAGTGTCAACTTCATCTGCGCCATCTACATAAACACCAATTTCATCAACACTATTTAATTCAATAACAGGAATGCCTACGCCTTTAAGACGCTCAGTTGTTGCATCGGAGCTAGATGCTGCCGCTTTAATTTTACCTTTATAATCAGCTAACATATCAATAAAGAAATTAACGGTTGAGCCAGTCCCAACACCAATAATTGTTTCGCCATCAATATATTGTAGGGCAGCTTGTGCAACTTGTTTTTTTAATTCATCTTGTGTCATATTTTATTCTTTTATGTAGGTGAGCAATAATGGATATATTGCTACAAAGTTAAGAAGCTAAAAATTATTACCCTAATAATACCTGATGTTAGGGTATTTTTCAGCCGTTTTATCAATTATCAGCATTAACTATATATTTGAAATTTCTATATAATAGCTAGATTGTAATGCCAACTAATATAAATAATGGAAGATTATTCTTACGCACCTGACTACGAAGTCGAATCACTAAAAGTGCCGCCTCATTCTATACAAGCCGAGCAGTCAGTGTTGGGAGGTTTGATGCTAGACAATCAAACTTGGGATTCAGTTGCAGATAAAGTAATTGCTGAAGATTTTTATAGAAAAGATCACCGCTTAATATTTACCACGATTGAGCTATTAGCCGAAAAACAAGATCCTTTTGATGTGATTACGCTTTCAGAATCGTTAGATGGGATTGGGGAGTTACAGAGTGTTGGGGGATTAGCATACCTTGGAACTTTAGCAAAAGACACTCCTAGCGCAGCAAATATTGTAGCTTATGCAAATATTGTTAGAGACCGTTCTGTTTTAAGGCAATTGATTCATATCGGTACTGAAATTTCAGATTCTGCATTTAATACAGAAGGTAGAGATACTTCTGAATTATTAGAACAGGCTGAACGTGATGTTTTTAAAATAGCAGAACAAAGACAACGAGGACAAGAAGGTGGTTTTAAATCTATCAAAAACTTGTTGGCAACTGCTGTTGATAAGATTGAAACTTTGTATGAGCAAGAAGGTAGTATTACTGGAGAGAGTACTGGGTTTAACGATTTTGATGATTTAACATCGGGCTTACAGCCAGCTGATTTAATTATTGTCGCAGGCCGCCCATCTATGGGGAAAACAACTATTGCCATGAATATGGCTGAAAATGTTGCTATTTCAAGTGGTAAACCAGTCGCTGTTTTTAGTATGGAGATGCCGGGTGATTCATTAGCTATGCGGATGATGTCGTCACTGGGGCGGATTGATCAAAACAAAGTTAGGACAGGTAAATTAGATGATGATGAGTGGCCGCGTTTAACATCAGCAATAAATATGTTGGCGGAAACTAAGTTATTTATAGATGATACACCAGCATTAACACCAACAGAAGTGCGAGCTAGGTGTAGAAGGTTAGTGCGTGAGCATGGGCCTTTAGGGCTTATCGTGCTGGATTATCTGCAGTTAATGCAGTCTCCTTCTAGTGGTGAAAATAGAGTCCAACAGATTTCTGATATTTCCCGAGGTTTAAAGGCTTTAGCTAAGGAGTTAAATGTTCCTGTGGTTGCGCTATCACAGCTTAACCGTAATCTTGAACAACGCCCAAATAAGCGTCCAGTAATGTCGGATTTAAGAGAGTCGGGAGCGATTGAGCAGGATGCTGATTTGATTGTATTTGTTTATCGAGATGAGGTTTATAACGAAGATAGCCCAGATAAAGGTACTGCAGAGGTTATTATAGGTAAGCAACGGAATGGTCCTTTAGGTACAGTACGCTTAACATTCTTAGGACAGTTTACAAAATTTGAGAATTTTGCTGGTGACCCGTATTCAGCAGAGGATTATGAATGACCCCAGCAGCCCATGCGGTAGTCGACTTAACAGCTGTTAAACATAATTTAGCAAGAGTTAGAGAATATGCTCCAGCAGCTAAAATTATGGCTGTTATAAAGGCGAATGCTTATGGGCATGGCCTATTGCAGATAGCTAAAGTTTTAGAGGGTGTTGATGGAATAGCTGTTGCGCGTGTTGATGAGGCGGTGAGGTTAAGGAAAGCCAAAATCACATGCAGAATTACTGTGTTAGAAGGTTTTGTTTGTGAGCAAGAGTTAGATGAGTTGATGCAGTTTGATTTAGACTGTGTCGTTCATTCTATCGGTCAGATAGATATATTAGAAAACTATTCAGCTCAAAAAAAGGTATCGGTTTGGTTAAAGCTGGATTCTGGGATGAATCGCTTAGGATTTAACCCTGATGAATTTGTATCTGCTTATCAAAGGCTTATAAATTGTCCTAGGGTTAAACAACCTATTTCATTAATGACCCACTTTTCAAGTGCTGATGATAAAGAGAGTGATGTTACTGATAAGCAGTTAAGACTTTTTAAACAGCTAACAGAATCATACTCTGGTGAAAAAAGTATCGCTAATTCAGCTGGAATTATTGCTTGGTCAGACTCTATATCTGACTGGGTAAGGCCGGGAATAATGTTATATGGAGTGTCCCCCTTTTCAGAGGATTGTGGATTAGATTTGGGGTTAAAGCCTGTGATGAGTCTGCATGCGCGCTTGATTAGTGTAAAAAAAATTAAAGCGGGGGAGGCGGTAGGTTATGCGGGTACCTGGGTGAGTAAATCAACAACAATATTGGGTGTTGTTGCTATAGGTTATGGAGATGGCTATCCACGAGCTGCAAAGTCAGGAACTCCAGTATTAGTCAATGGAAAGAGAGTGCCTATAATTGGTCGAGTTTCTATGGATATGGTTACGGTAGATCTTTCTAGTCAAGCTAATAGTAAGCCTGGTGATACAGTAACATTATGGGGGGAGGGTTTGCCTGTAGAAGAGGTGGCGACCTATGCGGATACCATTCCTTACACACTTTTATGTGGAGTGACTCAAAGAGTAAGAGTTGAAAGTGTTGCTTAGGTATGGGAATTCAATAATTCCTAAATCTGACTTTTTATTGGCTCCTCACTCCTTATTAATGAAAATTTGTAATTATTGATTGTTTTAAAATGGCAAAAAAACAAAAAATCGCTTTTGTATGTACTGATTGTGGTGCCGAATACCCTCGGTGGGGTGGGCAGTGTACTGCGTGTGGTGAATGGAATGTTATTAAAGAAGTTCGATTGGGCAGTGATGTAAAATCGAGCGCAAGAAAATCTGGATATACGGGATCACGTTCAGAAGTTAAATTACTTTCAGATGTCGATTTGGCACAAGCTGAAAGAATCCCTACCGGCTTAGTTGAATTTGACCGTGTACTAGGCGGCGGTATTGTACTTGGTAGTGTGGTTTTAATTGGAGGGGCGCCAGGAGCAGGAAAAAGTACCATCTTACTGCAAGTCATTGCTAGTGTGGCCCAAAAGGGGTTTTCTGTATTGTATGTCTCTGGTGAAGAGTCGTTACAACAAATAGCAGAAAGAGCGCATCGGCTTAAATTGGATGCCTCAGCGATTAAGATGCTGGCAGAGACTTCGGTGCAAAGTATTTGCGATACGGTTGATTCTGAAAAGCCAACTTTACTTATTATTGATTCAATCCAAGTTATGCATACGGTTGATTCAGATACTGCACCTGGTTCAGTATCTCAGGTAAGAGAGTCCGCCAGCTATTTAACTCAATATGCCAAAAGCCATAATGTTTCAATTTTTATGGTGGGTCATGTCACTAAAGACCAGTCTTTGGCGGGGCCCATGACATTAAGTCATATTGTTGATGCTCAAGTTATTTTGTCATCTACTGAAGATGCAAGGTTTAGAGTGTTAAGGTCAGATAAAAATAGATTTGGAAGCGTTGGTGAGTTAGGCTTTTTCTCAATGGGAAGTACTGGCTTAAAAGAAGTTAAAAATCCTTCAGCTATGTTTTTATCAAGATCAGATACGCCATCGTCAGGAAGTGTTGTTACTGTTATTTGGGAAGGTACTCGTCCTTTATTGGTGGAAATACAAGCCTTGGTAACAGAGAGTCAATATGGTAATCCTAGGAGGCTGGCTGTCGGTTTGGACTCTAATCGTTTAGCAATGTTATTAGCTGTTCTAACGCGACATGCAGGTATATTTACTGCAAATGATGAGATTTATGTCAATGTGGTTGGGGGGATAAAAGTAACTGAGACAGCTTCTGATTTAGCGATTCTTGTAAGTGTTGTATCTAGCCTTAAAAATAAAGTTATTCCTCATGATGTGGTGTTTTTTGGCGAAATAGGCTTAAACGGTGAGATAAGACCGGTAGCAAATGGTTTTGCTCGGTTAAATGAAGCGGCAAAGCATGGCTTTAAGAAAGCGGTTATACCTAAGGCAAATGCACCTAAAGTGGCTATCAATGGCTTAACAATTAGTGCGGTATCAACTGTTTCTGAAGCACTAGATGCATTTGGGTATTTATAGTCAGAGCAAATTAAGTATCTAATGCAGTTAGAGCGAGTAAATCCCTTTCAAGAATATCGCTATCACCAAGATTAAGCTCAACTAATCGACGTAGTTGCGAGATGCTATCTATATCAATATGTTCGCATTTGAACCCGACTTCATCAGCAATAACATGAGATACACTCACTTGCATGTTGATATTTACTTCGTCAGATAATTGTAAAGTTAAGGTATAAATGCTTTCCAGAGGGCTTGACCAAGGTGATTCAAACTTTAGAAGACAGCCCTTTAGGGATATATCAATTAATTTACAAGATTGAACTTGTGAATTAGAGTCATTACTTAATGTAACATCAGCATTATAAAAAATACGATGAAAATGACGTTTGTCGTTAGTTATTTCTGTCATGGTTATTGCTCAAGAAAAAATTGCATCGAAACATTATTAATAACAATAATATCGTTATCTTTTAACTGAATAGTTTCATCAGCTAAAGGTTGTTGGTTAATAAGAATATCCATATGTGTTTCTAGAGATGACATAAAGTACCCCTCTTTTCTTTTAGAAATGATGACTACTCCTGACCCTGCATGACCTAAACGAGTCATGGATTTTTTTAAAGGAAGGATGCGGCCAATATGTTGCCCATCCATTATTTGTAGATTACCATCAGGGGTATGCACTTTATCTTCTAATTGTGAGTTGAGTGATTCAACATCTTTCTTACTGGAAGAAAAAGCTTTTGTGTCTGGTGTAATTGATTCTGTGGTATTAAACACAATGCTATGTTTGCCAATTGAGATAACATTGTTGTTTTCAAGAAAAGCTTCTTCAACTTTCTCATGGTTAATGATTAAAGGGTGGCTGTCTGAAAGTTGTTTTATTAGACAGTTATCTCCATCAACATTAATCACTGCATGTACTGGTGCAACAGTTAAGTTATCAATAATTAAATCATTACTGCTATCACGACCAATGCGAATAACGCCCGAATCATAGATGGATGATTGAATTGCTTTATCTTTAAAAAAAATCGTAAATTTTGCCATTGTTCTCGTAGAATGACTTGCTTATTGATTAATAGTATAGACGCTATAAAAAAATTATTGAAAAAATGTTCTATTTTTTAGGATAGAATTTTACTTGTTTGATGGTGTTCTCATCACATTTGATTATTTCTAAAGCATAACCATGCAATCGAAGGCTAACACCTGCTTCAGGAATGGTCTCCATATACTCTATAATTAGGCCGTTAAGCGTTTTTGGTCCCTCTGTAGGTAAATCCCACTGGGTAATGCGATTAAGTTCACGAACAGTAACGCTAGCGTCAACTAAAAAGCTACCGTCATCCTGTTCCTTTACATCAGCTTCTTCAGCAACTAATTCCCCAACAATTACTTGTAGTAAATCATCTAAGGTCACTAAGCCTTGTACATCTCCATATTCATCAACAACTAGGCCAATACGTAATTTTTCGGCTTTAAAGCTTTGTATTTGTTTGTGTAAAGGGGTGCTTTCAGGAATAAAGAAAGGTTTTGTTAGGTTTTCAGTAATACTCTGTTTATCAAAGTCAGTACGATTAATTAAAGGGATAAGCGTTCTTAAATGTAAAAAACCAATGACGCGATCAATGCTTTTTTTATAGATAGGAAGGCGAGTGTGAGAGCTGGATTGAATTTGTTTAATAATATCTTCAATGGGTTGCTCAAGGTCAATACCTAGAATTTCATTTCTAGGTGTCATTATATCTTCGACAGAAGCTGATTCAAGATCTAAAATACCAAGCAACATATTTTGGTATCTAGCAGGCATAAGGTTTTCTGCATCAGCTACTATGCTTTTTAGCTCATCTTTATTAAGTTGGTCTTTTTTTATTTTTGATGCATTAACACCTACTAACCTCAATAAAAGGTTGGATATTAAATTAACTATCCATACAAAGGGGTAGAGTAATTTTAATAATGGTGTATAAAGCCAGGCCGCAGGGTAGGCAAGAACTTCAGGTTTAAGAGCTGCTAATGTTTTAGGTGTTACTTCTGAAAAAATAAGAACTGCAAAAGTTAAGGTGGCGGTGGAAGCAAGGATAATTTCTTCTTGGCTAAGATTAACATAGCCTTCATTAATTAGCCGCATAGCAATAACTGTTGCTAAAGAAGAAGCGCCGATATTGACAAAATTATTACCTAAAAGAATTAGTCCCATTAATCTATCTGGGCGTTGTAATAATTTATGCGCTTTCATAGCGCCACGATGTTTTTGTTTAACTAAATGCTGTAAGCGATAACGATTTAAGGTCATTAAAGCTGTTTCGGAGCCAGAAAAAAAAGCAGAAAGGAGTAGCAGGGCTATAAGTATACCAAACAGTATACTAAGAGATATATCGTTCAAAGAAGTGGCTCAATTTTATAAAACAATTGTCTAGTTTCTATATTGAGAAGTTTTTGTCAAGCTCTGATTATAAAAATGATAAAAAAATGTATTGTAAGTTTTTGAAATGTTTATTAGGAAGTAGCCGCAACAGACTGAAATAGATTGATATTTTTACGAAAAAATATTTAAATACTTTACTTTGTGCTTATGCTAATATTTTTTTTAAAATCTAGCTATACTTGGTAGGAATTGTGGAATAGAGTGCTATGGAGTATTTAGATAGTAATTTTCACAATTCAGTACTTTGTCTATAGGTAAAGTATTGATAGAAGGTTGTAAATGTATGCATATGATAATTTGCTTAGTATAAAATTTTGGGAAGAGTGTAAGGACCATGGCTTTGCCACGACTATTATTAATTGATGATAATGAAACAAGGACTCAGGAATTTGAGAGTATCTTGTCATTTATGGAATATGAGGTTTCAACAGCAACAGTTGATGGTTATATTTCTTTGCTAGGTACGCTTGATAATCTTTGTGCAATTTTTATAGGGAGTGGCTGTGAGAAACAGGCATTACTAGTAAAAACAGTGTTGGATTATGGTTTTGATCTACCTGTCATTTTATTAGTTAATAAAGGTAATGCCGGTCAAACCCCTACAGCCATTCAGAAAATGGTCACGCAAGTTTATGAGTGGCCGACACTTTATCCAGCGTTAAGTGAAACTTTAAAAAAACTTCCTGTTCCCAAAAGAGTGGTTGCAAAAGCACAAGGATCAAAAACTAATAAAGGCTTGGCGGGTAGTAGTAAAAATATAAAACAAGTTAGAGAATTGATTGATCAAGTTGCGGGGTCGGATGCAACGGTTCTTGTTTTAGGTGAATCGGGAACGGGTAAAGAAGTTGTCGCCCAAGCTTTACATAAAGCTTCCAATAGAAGAAATAAACCTTTTGTTCCCGTTAATTGTGGAGCCATTCCTGGCGAGTTATTAGAAAGTGAATTGTTTGGTCATGAGAAAGGTGCGTTTACTGGAGCTTTAACATCAAGACAGGGCAGGTTTGAAATGGCAGAAGGGGGAACACTGTTTCTTGATGAAATTGGTGATATGCCCATGCCCATGCAGGTTAAATTATTAAGAGTGCTTCAAGAACGTACTTTTGAGCGAGTTGGGAGTAATAAAACGATTTCCTGTAATGTCAGGATTGTAGCGGCAACACATAGGAACTTAGAAAATGAAATAGTGGAAAAGCGATTCAGAGAGGACTTATTTTATCGTTTAAATGTTTTCCCCATAGAGCTACCCTCTTTAAGAGAGCGTGTTGAGGATATTCCATTATTAGTTAATGATTTGGTTTTTCGTATGGAAAAGGCTAATAGAGGAAGTGTAGGATTTACTCGTGAAGCCCTGTCTTTGATGATGCAGCACCCTTGGTCGGGTAATGTACGTGAACTCTCTAATTTTATAGAAAGGTTGGCTATAACCAATCCCAATGGATTGGTCGATTGGGCTGATTTGCCTGAAAAATTTCAAGGATATAATGTTCCTGAAGGATTTGCTCTAGAACATATTTTTGAACAAGAGCCGGTAAAAACTGAAGAAAAGGTTGCAGAAACAGTAGAGCCAATACCAGAAACTACTGCTTCGGATGATTTGGCTCGTATATCCCAATTGCCGGAGCAAGGAATGGATTTAAAAGGATATTTAACTGATATGGAAGTGAATCTTATTCAACAGGCTTTATCTGAATGCAATGGTGTTGTAGCTCATGCAGCAAAACTGCTTAATATGCGTAGGACGACATTAGTTGAAAAATTACGCAAATATGAGTTGTCATAGATCTATCTGTGGCTATGCTTTGAATCACTAAAACTCTCTTGCTATCTCTTTATTTTAACGTCAAATTATTGTCATTTTGTATTTTAATTGTTTGAAATATAACAACTAAAAAAACTGGTCTGGTTTTTGCTTTTACAGGGGTAACTCTTAAAAGTGAAGATTAGATATGAATACTCAGATTAATTCTCAATCCTTAAAAACAGAAAAGCTTACCGATGCTTTTCAGCTTTTTAATGAGCTATCCCTAAACTTGTCTGAATCCTATCAAGGCTTACAAACTCAAGTTGCGACTTTAAGTAAAGAATTAACCGCTGCGCGTACAGAGCGGCTTAAAACATTAATTGAAAAAGAAAAGTTGGCAGGTCGCTTGCAACAAATTTTGGCAGCTTTACCTGCTGCGGTTATTGTTTTAAACGCTAGCAATCAAGTGGTTGATTGTAATGAGATTGCGGTTAAGTATCTGGGCGAACCTTTAATCGGTCAAAACTGGTCTGCGGTTGTTCAGCGAAGCTTAATTTCTATTTTTGATAATCCCCATGAAAGACAATTGAGAGATGGTACTCGAGTCAGTGTTACGCAGAATGTGCTTAATAATGAATCAGGTCAGATCATCTTATTGTCTGATGTCAGTGAATTACGTTCTTTGCAAGATATGGTTAATCAGCAGAAGCACCTATCGGCAATGGGAGAAATGGTGGCCAGTATGGCTCATCAAGTACGTACTCCTCTTTCAACCGCTATTTTATACGCTTCTCAAATGAATAAAGCATCTGTTCCTGATGCCAGTCGAATTAAATTCTCAAACAAAATTCTTGAACGCTTGCATTACCTTGAGAGACAAGTGAATGACATGTTGATCTTTGCTAAAGAAGGGCGATTAGCAATGGATGTATTTTCATTGCAGCACTTTTTAGAAAGGATTGATGAAAATATGCATGAAATTGCGTCAAAAGGTAATTTAAAATTTGTTGTTAGTAATAAAGTGCAAGCCGATGTCATGTTAGGAAACGAAGATGCATTGTTGGGAGCTGTTATGAATTTGCTTAATAATGCCGTTGATGCGCAAACAGCTAATGGTGAAATAAGTATGATGCTGGATCAACGAGATCAGACCAGTTTACAAATCCGAATACAAGATAATGGATCGGGTATAGACGAACAGACCAAGCAACGATTGTTTGAGCCTTTCTATACAACAAAAGTGAAAGGGACAGGCTTAGGGTTGGCTGTAGTAGATAGTGTTGTAAGAGCCCATAGTGGCTCGGTTAAATGTGATTCGAAAAAAGGTGTTGGTACATTATTTACACTGATTTTACCTTGTATAAATCAATATATTCCAACTTTGTCAGAAGATGGTTATCAGTCAATGGAGAATAGTTATGAAGCAGTATGATGTATTAGTGGTTGAGGATGATGTTGATTTATGTGAGGCGCTATGTGATACCTTGGAGCTTGAAGGTTATAAACTTCTTTATGCTAATAATGGTACAGAGGCGTTAAGTAAGTTAGCTAAAAACAACTTTAGGCTGGTGGTGAGTGATATTCAAATGCCTGTAATGGACGGCTTTCAGTTATTAAATAATATGCAACAGATGTATTCTGATACGCCTGTCGTTTTAATGACAGCGTATGGCACCATTCCAAAAGCAGTTGAAGCGATGCAATCAGGAGCTGCAGATTATTTAATTAAACCCTTTGAAGCGTCTACTTTAGTAAAAAAAGTAGCTGAATTTGTCATAACTGAAACATCTCAACCTAGTGAAAGAATTGTTGTTGACCCTAAGATGAAGCAACTTTATGCTTTGACTTCAAAGGTGGCAAAAACCGAGGTAACCGTTTTGTTACAAGGTGAAAGTGGTACAGGTAAAGAGGTGATGGCTAAGTTTATACACCAGAACTCCTTGAATCATAATGGACCCTTTGTAGCGATTAATTGCGCAGCTATTCCAGAAAATATGCTGGAATCAATCCTGTTTGGTTATGAAAAAGGTGCCTATACCGGTGCGACTCATTCTATGCCTGGTAAGTTTGAGCAAGCTCAGGATGGAACAATATTGCTGGATGAAATTTCAGAAATGGATATTGGGTTACAGGCAAAACTATTACGGGTTCTTCAGGAAAAAGAAGTTGAACGTTTAGGTGGGCAAGAAAAAATAAGTTTAAACGTCAGAGTTTTGGCAACAACTAACCGAAAATTAAAAGAACATGTAGAGCAAGGTTTGTTTAGGGAGGACTTGTATTATCGTTTAAGTGTCTTTCCTATTAAAATTCCTTCTTTAAAAGATAGGGTTGGAGATATATTGCCGTTGGCAATGGGTTTAATGAAAAAACATTGGAAAGAAGGAAAGGCTTTACCTGTTTTTAGTGAAGATGCCGCGGTTATTATGCAAAATTATGCTTGGCCAGGTAATGTAAGGGAGTTGGAAAATGTTGTACAAAGGGCGTTAATATTGCAGCAGAAAGGCTATATTCTTCCAGAGTGTTTAGTGTTTGAATCTGATATGGATGAACAATTACAATTAATGAGAGCTGAAATTGTAAGGACTGAGCCTATCAAAACAGTTGCTAACTTGTCTTTTGAAACACCTGTTGTAACGACGGGAGCTTGCCTAGGTGATAGTGTGCGCTCTGCTGAAGAAAATATTATTTTGCAAACTTTACGTGATGAAAGGGGAAGTAGGAAAATTACTGCAGAGAAATTGGGTATTAGTCCAAGAACTTTGAGGTATAAAATTGCAAGGATGAAAGATGCGGGCGTTGCTGTCCCTTGTTAGTGGTGTAAAAATGAATAAGTGTCAGTTTTTTGGTGTTGGCTTGAAAAATGCTTGTAATCATATAAAGTGGATTAATGCATATTTAGTACGATGCAATGTGATGAGAGGGTGATATGAGTGATATTAATGTAAATCAAGTGTTAGCTCAGATGCGGACAATGTCAATTGAAGCATCAAGTAAACCAATAAAAGCAGAACAGACAGCAGGTGGGTCTGATTTTGCCGCTATGCTGAAAGATTCTATCGATTCAGTCAATGAAACACAGCAAACATCTGCGTCGTTATCAAAATCCTTTGAACTAGGCGACTCCGATGTCGGCTTAGCTGAAGTTATGATTGCATCGCAAAAAGCCAGTGTTTCTTTTCAAGCAATGTTGCAAGTGAGAAATAAATTAGTAGATGCATATAAAGATGTAATGAATATGCCTATGTGATTTAAGTTGCCTTTCTTGGTAGTAGGGGGTTGTTGGCTATGATTAATAGACTCCTTCTACCAATAGAAATTCAAATGCTATTAAAAAGTTGGCGATATATAACTTTTCAATCTCTAATTTTTAAAGTGTTCTTTTTCTAGTTATTACGACTTTTTATCCCTTTCCATTCGTAAATATGTCTATGTAATTAAGTTTTCACGTTAATCCACCGAACAACTACAATACATTTAATGATATTATCAAAGTATTTTTTAAAGAGTTTGTTCTAAGTACCCAAAGATGAAAGAATGAGTGAGCAAGACGGCGGAGATTTGGCTGAGTTAGATTCACAATCTAGTGCGCTAGATGAATTAACCAAGGAAGTAGAAACGCCTCCTATTCTAAAAGGCTTAGGTAATTTATCTGTGGCTCGGCAAATAGGCTTAATGCTTGGAATAGCATTAAGTGTTGCTGTGGGTATTGCCGTTGTATTATGGTCGCAAGCAGATTCATATGATTTGCTTATTTCAGGTGTAGCTGATCAGGATGCGACAGAAATTATAGAAACCCTTGATCAAATGGGGGTTGATTACTCTATCGAAACAGAGTCTGGCGCTATTATGGTGCCAACAGACCAGGTGCGTAGTTTAAAACTAAAATTAGCCGCACAAGGCTTACCTAGAACTAAGAGTTCTGGTTATGAAATACTGGATAAAGAATCAGGTTTTGGTACTAGTAAAAATATAGAGCTTATGCGTTTTCAGCGAGCTTTAGAAGGGGAAATCGCCAGAACAGTCTCTTCAATTCAAAATGTTAAAACAGCTAGAGTCCTCCTCGCATTACCAAAACAATCAGTTTTTGTACGTAAACGTAAAAAACCGAGTGCCTCGGTTATTGTCAATTTATTTCAAGGTAGAACTCTAGAAAAAGGTCAGGTTGAAGCAATTGTGCATTTAGTGGCCTCTAGCGTGCCAATGATGGAATCTACCCAGGTTACTGTTGTTGATCAAAAAGGGCGCATGCTCAGTAACAATGATTCTTCAGAAGATATGTATTTAACTTCAAAGCAGTTTGAATACAAAAAAAACCTTGAAGAACACTTAATGCAACGCATTGAAAATATTCTTATTCCTTTAGTAGGCCGAGAAGGTTTACAAGCTCAAATTTCTGCAGATGTAGATTTTACTGTTACAGAAAAAACCCAGGAAATGTTTAATCCTGATTTACCTGCATTAAGAAGCGAGCAAACTCAAAACGAACAAAGTTCTAGTTCTGCCATACAAGGTGTCCCTGGAGCATTATCAAATCAACCACCACCAGCGGGTGTTGCTCCCGAAATTGCAGTTGGTCAGGATGCAGCAGAGACAAATTCACCCACCTCAACAAGTAAAAGTGCAACACGTAATTTTGAATTAGATAAAACTATTACACATACGCGTTTAGCAACAGGTGTTTTACGTCGACTATCGGTTGCCGTCGTTGTTGATGATAAAAAAGTAAAGATAGAAAGTGGTGGGTTTACTGACCAGACCTATGCTCAAGAAGATATTAATCAATTAAGACAATTGGTTATGCAAGCGGTGGGTTTCGATAGTAGTCGGGGAGACCAAGTTACCGTTACCAATATTTCTTTTAGAATACCTGATGAGTTTGAAGCATTGCCAGACCTGCCTTTGTGGGAACAAGGCTGGTTTATTGATGCTGCAAAACAATTGACAGCAGTATTGGTTGTTTTATTTTTAGTCTTTGGTGTTTTAAGGCCCACCATGCGAGGTTTGGTTGCTAGGGATGAAGAAGTTAAAGCATTGATAGATGCTCATACAGAAGCCGATGCGATGGGGGGAACCGTTCGTTTAGATGAGGATGGTAAACCAATGGCGGTTCCTGTTGAAGGTGGGGGCGGGGAAGTAAGTGAAAAAGGCTTGTCAGCTGGTGTTGAAGATTTATTATTATTAGATGCCCCTCAAAGCTATGAAAAACGATTGGAATATATACAACAATTGATTGATGAAGACCCTCAATTAGTAGCAGAAGTTCTTAAAGGATGGATAAAAAGCGATGTCTGAAGTTGAAATCACCTTAAATGCGACAGAGCGAGCAGCATTAATGCTGTTAGCGGTTGGCCAAGATAGAGCTGCTGGGGTGTTGAAAAACATGGGCCCTAAAGAAGTTCAAATTGTAGGTACAGCCATGGCAACAATGGGGCAGATCACTGCAGAAATGGTTGATGTTGTGCTTGAAGATTTCATCATGGAAATTAAAGATGAAACAGGCTTAGGCTTAGATTCAGACAGTTATATTAGAAATATGCTAACTAATGCCCTGGGTGCGGATAAAGCCGGTAATATTATTGACCGTATTCTGATGGGAGCAAACAGTAAAGGGATTGAACAGCTTAAGTGGATGGATGTGCGTTCAATCGCAGATTTGATTCGATTAGAGCATCCACAGATTATTGCGATGATTTTATCATTGTTAGAATCCGATTTGGCGGCAGAAGTTTTAGCATTATTAGCTGAAAATCAGCGTGCAGATATCATTATGAGAATTGCTACCATGGAAAGTGTACAGCCAGCAGCTATTAAAGAACTGGATGATATGATGGAGAAACAATTGACAGGTAGTGATAGTGTTAAGGCATCTAATATCGGTGGGGTCGACTCTGCTGCTAATATCTTAAACTACTTGGAAGGTAGTTTAAGTGAAGAAATGATGGAAGGTATCACTGAATTTGATGGCGAGTTAGGGCAACAAATTCAAGATAAAATGTTCGTTTTTGCTGACTTAATTAACGTAGATGATCGTGGTATTCAAACCTTATTAAGAGAAGTTTCTACTGATCAATTATTAGTTGCATTAAGAGGCGTAAGTGAAGGGCTTAAAGAAAAAATATTTGGCAATATGTCTAAACGAGCTGCTGAAATGTTACGTGATGATTTAGAAGCGGCTCCACCCACTAAATTGAGTGAAGTAGAACTTGCACAAAAGGATATATTAACTATTGCTAAGAAATTGTCAGAATCAGGTGAGATGATGCTGGGAAGTGGTGGTGGTGATGAACTCGTCTAAAGAAAAACCATTTTCAAGTTCCGAGCTGGAAGCTCTAGGGCTATGGGATGTTGCAGAGCAGTTTGGTAAGAAAAAGAAACCTGCGGTAGTGCAACCAAAAAAAGAAAAAGCGACCTTAACAGTTGATGACATCGAAAAAATGCAACAGCAGGCCTATGATGAAGCTTTTGCTCAAGGAAAAAAACAAGGCTTTGATGATGGTTTTAAAGAAGGGACAGCAAAAGGCTATGATGAAGGCTTTGTAAAAGGAAAAGTAGAAGGTGAAAAGAAAGGATATGATGATAATTTACATCTAATACAAAAAGAAACAGCGGCCTTTGTTAGTTTATTAGAATCATTAAATGAGCCATTTAAAGAACTGGACGAAGCTGTAGAGACTGAGTTGGTTAATTTAGCGATAGGGATTGCCAGTCAGATTGTAAGAAGAGAAATTAAAATTGATCCTGGACAAATTGTTGCAGTGATCAGAGAAGCTGTTAATGCACTACCATTAGCCTCACAAAAACTAACATTACAAATGCATCCAGAAGATGCCGAATTGCTTAGAAAGTCTCTAGCATTAGATGATATGACCGCACCGTGGAATATTGTTGAAGACCCTTTGGTTACACGGGGAGGCTGTGTAGTGAAAACGGAAACATCACATATAGACACCACTATTGAAAATAGACTTGCCGTTATTGTTGCAACCGTATTAGGGGGCGAAAGAGATGAGGATCAAACAGAGTGATCCCAGCTGCCAATCGAAGTGAAAGTTGGTTAAAACGAATCAAACCTTATACGGAAAGGTTATCGGATATACCTGAGTTAGTGGTTGAAGGAAAGTTAACAAGAATGGTTGGCTTAACTCTAGAAGCTGAAGGTTGCAGAGCTGCAATAGGCTCTTTATGCCTGGTCGAATCAAAATCAGGTAAAAAGATTGGTGCAGAAGTTGTAGGTTTTTCAGGCGGGCATGTTTTTTTAATGCCAACAGGAAGTACCCAAGGACTAGAACCTGGCTGTAGAGTTATTCCTTTAGGTAAGAAAAGTTTAGCAAAAGTTGGGTTTAGTTTATTAGGGCGAGTGTTAGATGGTGCAGGAAATGCATTAGATGATAAAGGTCCATTAAAAACAGATGCAACCATTTCCCTAAGCGGTAAGACAATCAACCCGCTTTCAAGAAAACCTATCAGAGATACATTAGATGTTGGTGTAAGAGTTATTAACTCAATTTTTGCCGTAGGTCGTGGGCAAAGAATGGGCTTGTTTGCAGGAACAGGGGTAGGGAAAAGTGTGTTGTTAGGGATGATGACTAAATTTACCCGGGCTGATGTTGTCGTGGTAGGGCTAATTGGTGAAAGGGGACGAGAAGTTAATGAATTTGTATTAAAGATTTTAGGCGAAGAGGGCATGAAACGCTCTGTTGTTGTCGCATCACCAGCAGATGATTCCCCTTTAATGCGAGTACATGGCGCGATGTTGGCAACCAGTATTGCGGAATATTTCAGAGATCAAGGCTTAGATGTCCTGTTATTGATGGACTCTTTAACAAGATATGCACAAGCACATAGAGAAATAGCGTTAGCTATTGATGAACCTCCTGCAACAAAAGGCTATCCACCCTCTGTCTTTGCAAAGTTACCTCATCTTGTAGAAAGAGCAGGTAATGGCGATGAAGGTGGTGGATCAATTACTGCATTTTATACAGTTTTAGCCGAAGGGGATGATAATAATGACCCTATTGCTGATGCTGCTCGAGGTGTGTTGGATGGGCATATCGTTTTATCCAGAAGCTTAGCCGAGTCAGGCCACTTTCCTGCTATTGATATTGAAGCCTCTATTAGTAGAGTTATGTCGGATATTGCAGAAGTAAAACAAATAGAATTATCTAGGGAATTAAGACGGCTGTATTCACTTTATCAACAAAATAAAGACTTGATTAGTGTAGGTGCTTATCAAGCAGGTTCTGACCCTAGAATTGATGAAGCTATTGCAAAAAATGCTGCTATAGCAACATTCTTACAGCAAGATATGAATGAAGCTGTTGATATTAGTCGTAGTTTAGCAGAGTTAGAAGCTTTATTAGGAGGAGCTGTATGATGATAGTTAGAAATCGGTAAGTTGTTTCATGCACGTTTCTTAGCTTTCTTATTGGAATATTGCTACCCAGTGTTAATGGTTAAAGAATGAAAAAATCTCAAAGACTAAATGTTATTGTCGAGTTAAATGCTAGAAATGAAAAAAACACCTTAAAGGCGTTAGGTGATGCTCAACAAAAAAAACAACAAGCGGAAAAACAATTAGAAGATTTAAAACTGTATCGTCAAGAGTATGAAGTTAAGTACCAGTCAATCGCTAAAATAGGGCTTAATATTAAGCAATTGCTAGAGTTTAAAGCTTTTATGAGCAAATTGGATAAAGCTATTGCCGAGCAAGAACAAGTTGTTGTTGGTGTTGAGCAGCAATTGATTAATACACGTAAGCAGTGGGAACAACAGCATCAGAAAACAAAAAGTATGCAAAAGGTTTGTGAAGCTGCCGTTAAAGAAGAGATTAAAGTAGAAGAAAAAAGAGAGCAAAATGAGCAAGATGATCGTTCAACGCGTATAGGACGTAATGGTGGCATAAGAAATGCTTAGTTCTTAGCTAAGGAATTCGGAGAACGTACATGAATATCGACAGCTCAAACTTACTTTCCATGCTCTCATCGGGGGAAAGTTTAGAATCAATACAACAACTATTGCCTGGTGATGGGGCTGAATCAGTTGAATTCTCTGATGCTTTGATGCAGAAGATAGAGCAGTTGCAAGGATTAAGCGCATCAGTTGAAGGAACCGATAAATTAGTAATTGAGAATCTTAATCTTGGCAAGCAACTGCATCAAATTGCCGACTTATCCCAAACGGCTGAACAAATAAATGATTTCTCTGCTTTTCTTGGCAAAGACTTGCCACAGCAAAACCTGCTAGAAAAAAATATTGATTTAGAAAATACACTGGAAACACTTGCTAGTGTATTAAATACCTTGGATGAGGGAGTAGAAACAAAAGTTGATATAGATACTCAGATAGAAGCGTCTATAGAGACTATTAAGGCAATAAAACAATATGTGCCAGAACAAAGTGAAATAGTTGCTAAATTAGATCAAATTGTTGATGGCTTAGAGCAGATGAAGCCAGGCCACCACCTTAGTCGTGAAATTGATAATAAAAGTGATACAAGTAGTCCAATAGATGACTCAATAGATCTTGAGCAACAAGCATTAAAAAATTTAGAACAAAAAGTTGAAGGGTCTGAAAGTATAAAACCAGATCTAGCTAATGTTGAAATTACAGATGAAAGTGTACTTTCTTTAGAAATAGGTGCTTCTAGCCAAGAACAAAACCAGTTCAATTTTTTGGACGTTGAAGAACCTGAATCTATAAAACCTGATAAAGCTAATACTGAAGATAAAGAGCTTAGAGATCATTCTCCTGCGATAGAGACATCTAAGCAAGAACAAAAACAATTCAATACTTCTGATCCAATGGTGGGTGAGCAAAAAGAAGTTATTCAACAAGTAGCCAGTGACGAGTTTGAGCAGAAGCAAGTAAGGCATGTTGATAATATTGTTGAGAATGTTAAACAGCTAGAAAGCTTGTTGCAAGAGCAGCCAGTGAGTAATGATTCAGAATCTATCAATACTGTAGATAAAGAGAATAAAACAGCTTTAGCAAGTGAAGTTGAGCAATTAGTCTTAGGTATTGAATCTATTAAAGAGACTATTTCTAATAAAATAACAGAAGCATTAAATAAACAGCAGGTTGCTGTTGAAGACTTATTACAATCGGTTGATAAATTTAGTACTTCTAGTGAAAATCAAATAGAAACAGCAGCCCCTAAAGAAAAGTCACCCGAAAAAGTAGAGCTATCTGTTGATAATGAAGAGCAGCTAATGTCTTTTTTAGAGGAAGATTTGGATGAAGCTGATATTGAGAATCGGATGGCTTCAATAGTTGCAACATTAAATGAGTCCAAGCAATTTGATAAAGCAGGAGTTCAGTCTCAAGCTATTTATCAAGAGCTAAAAATGGGTGGCAATAAAGAAAACCTATCGACAAAGCAAATATTAGAACAGCAAAGTATAGACTTTTCAGTTAAACCTGAAGTAAAAGATGAATTGTTGCAACAGAATGATGCAATGATGAAGATGAAACCTACAGATATAGATTCTGTGTTAAGTAAGCAGAACCAAAATAGTAATATTTTACAAGGTAAAGATATAGAGTTAACAACTGAAAGAGTGTTGCCAAAATTTGCAACAGATATTGCCAATCTAAACCGCGCAGTGATGGCAGAGAATAAAGCTGAGATTCCAGCAATGACAAAACATTTTGCAAACCCAGAATGGAATAAAGAAATAGGCGAAAGAGTCATCTGGATGCATAAACAAGCCATTCCATCTGCTGAACTTAGATTGAATCCTGGGCACTTAGGCCCAATCACTATTAAAGTAGATATGAGCCAAGATCAGGCAACCGTTGCATTTACTACACAGCATGCTGCAGTAAAAGAAGCAATTGATGCAGCCTTACCAAAATTACGAGAAATGTTTTCTGCTCAACAACTCAATTTAGCCGAGGTTAGCGTATCGCAAGAAGATGCAGGGCAAAAACAGCAAAGAGGGTTTAGTCAGATGGGAAGTGGTGCTGGCAAAGGCGAAAAAGATAGCAATGAAATGCTAGAAAATGAATTTTCAGAAAATTCTATGCATATAACTGATGAGATTGAGGCAGGTAGAGCAATTGCTAGTAACGGTCTATTAAGTATTTATGCTTAGTTGTGCTGAGCTTTTGTAGCCTTGATGAAACACCGTGGAATCAAGGTTTAGCTGAAATTCCCCTTGATTTCGTTTCACTACATCAAGGCTACATTTTTTATTCTTTTTAACCTGTGGTTAAGTAATAGTCATAAAAGACTAGGGTTTTTTACAAGTATTAATACCTAATAGTGGGTATAAAGGGCAAAAGTTAACCGTAGCAGTTAATAATGGTACAAGACCAACGGCTCCCCACCAATTTTGAACTGCATATCCCCAAGCAATAACAGCTAAACCTACAGCAATTCTTAATATCTTATCAATTCCACCTACATTCGAGTTCATCATTAACACCTGATATTTAATTGAAAACAGAATTATAAATTAACTAAAAACTGGCTTCAGTGACATTGTTACATAGAAGGGTTGATATAAAATTTCTTAGAAGTACATTTTGATATTTATACACATAATAGATTTTAACCTTAAGATTATGAGTGTTTAGGGCCTAAAATCAGTCAGTATGTTTTTGTTTTTACCCTAAGTTATTGATTTGTATTTTTAAATAAGAGGGTGTGTAAAAATAACACAATGTGTATGCAAGCCTTAAATAGTCTACAGGAGAGTGACTTATCAGAGGGTTATTAACAGAGTTATCCACAGGTTTTGTGGACAAGTTTGTAAGTTGTTGATTGTGGGAATTGCTTGTTATTTATATTCTTATCGGTAGGAGGGGCCTATTGGCCGCGACTGCTCTTGATCTTGTCATGACCAATTAGGCCCAATATTTAATTTAATATAGCCAGTTAAACAAGGTTGACCTTGAAATATCAATACTTAACGGCCTAAAAATTACTTCTTGGCGATAAAGTGACAAACTATCCATGAATTTAGCCACAATGATATAGGCTAACAGGCTGGGTGATACAAACTGCGGGGGGATAAGCTATGCCGGCTTAGCTACTGTTGATTAAACCAAAAAAGGCCAGCATATAGCTGGCCTTTTTTGAGATTGTAAATGATCTTTAGATCAACTTAGAATGCCCACTGTCCACGTAGAGAGAATGCATCAATCTCTTCAAGATCACCTGGATCAGATTCGTTAGCAAATTCACCATTATTGTTAACATCAAATGCTCTGCGGTAATCAGCCATTAAACGTAGGTTATCATTTAAATACCAGTTTAGCGCTACTGTTACCGCTTTTTCGCTACCACCGTTCACGTCTTCTGAATTTATATCAGCTTGATCATAACGTGCTGCTAGTTCTACAGCACCCCAACCACCACCATCTTTCAAGCTAAAGTGTTGAGCTGGTTTTAAACGCTTAAATTCACCATCAGAGCCTTTGTAAGAACGAGACTCACCAGTTAATGTCCAGCCTGTTTGTACATAAAATGCATTAAAATTTGTGGTTGGAGCACCATCACGTGATAGCCAAGAATGAGCATATTCACCTTGTACAGAGAAAGGCCCTTGCATGTAAGCTGCTTCAAAACCCGCTATTGAAAGGTTCTCAGCATTTGCAATATCGTTAGCATTCGTTAAGTACAAATTAGATAAATGAGTTGTTTCATATTTTATATCGGTGTTACTACCAGCGTTTAAAATATCTTCACGGTCATTAGTTTCTCTAAAACCACCGTATGCACCTAAATGAACAACCTGGTCTTTAAGATTAATTGGTGTATAGGTAACCCGAGATGTCATGCCCCAGCCTTCATCACCTGTAGCATTTCTTTCTCTACCAACTGATTCACCGTAAGCCCCTAATTGTGCAGACCAATTTTTCCCTTTTGATTTTACGTGAAGACCTATTGCACGGTCAAAAGCATGACCTGTAATAGTATTAACTAAAGAACGTTCAGTAAACATAATGTCATTTGAACTTTCTTGTAATTCCATGCTGATGGATTGTTTTTGATGTCCAGCAGTAATTTCTAACCAATCAAGGCCAGTATAAGTTACAAATAAATCTTTAACTGCTACGCCATTATCAGCGAAATCAAATTCAGAGATATATTTAAAGTCTTCCCACATCACACCTTTTAAGTAAATACGTGCGCGTCTAATCTCGGTGCCATTATTTGCACGAGCTTCATCTAGCTCATTATCGCCACTGTGGAAAGAGGCATCTGCATGTAAACGAGCACCAATTTTTAGTTTAAATTGCTT
>ENA-OSET01001652-OSET01001652.1-sediment-metagenome-genome-assembly--contig:-NODE-1652-length-22941-cov-12.007042_pt1 | contig 22941 bp, 18 predicted proteins | sample MGYA00237882_ERZ534229 | MGnify/ENA primary metagenome ERZ534229 (study PRJEB26408, sample SAMN06266212) | sediment metagenome | isolation source: Hudson Canyon methane seep mesocosm | place... | reverse complement strand
CTTAACCATACAGAACAGATGATACCTAAATCATTTGCTTTTTCTTTAGGAATTGTACCGTTACGAACAGCATCTAATACGCCGTTTGAAATTGCACCTTGAACTGTGCCCATTAGGATGTTTGTGTAAGCAGTGTCTTTAACTGTCACTTTACTAACCATAATTGTTGCTGGTTTAACCATCATGTCAGTGTTCATCAATGATAAAACACGCGTATGACCTTTAACTTGATCACCTAAAAGGTTAGCAAATGCAGTACCAAATGGACCATCTAATTCGCCGATAATAACTTCAGGTTCTGCTGCAGTGAACGCTGGTCCACCTGCTAATAAACATTCGCCAACACGCATTGTCATTTTTTCGCTCATGGGTTTTCTCCGATTTAATTAATGATAAACCCGTCAATTATCCTTGTATGAACGACTTGTCGCAAGAACTGCTCTCTTTATTACAAAGTAAAACAAGGTTAAGATCGCTTTATATATTTTTATTGAGTGCTGTAATGTCAGAAATTAACACCCCTTATGAACGTATTGGCGGCGAAGATGCAGTTCATCGTTTATGCCAAACTTTTTATCAGATCATGTGTGATACGCCACAAACACAACTTATTCGCGCAATGCATCCTGAAAATATCGCTATTAGTGAAGAAAAATTGTATTTGTTTTTGACCGGCTGGTTAGGTGGACCGCCACTTTATACTGATTTATATGGACACCCACGGCTACGAGCAAGACATATGCCCTTTCCTATTGGCATTGAGGAACGAGATCAATGGTTATATTGCATGGCTCAAGCATTACAAACTATGGATTTAGATGAGCTATTTGCCCAGCAGTTAATGAGTTCATTTGTTCAAACTGCAGATTTTATGCGAAATAAACCAGACGAAGCTGATACCCATGACCAGTGAATTTGCAGATTTGTAGCACCCATCCTAAATGCGCTAGTTGTGTTGTAATAGTGAGCAATAGAACGACTATTACATCACTATTACGCCTTACTAGCCCATCCATTATGAGCACTAAAAACCTGCAACTTAAATGATGACGGATATAGATATGATGAAAATTGGCGCATTGATTATTGGTGATGAGTTAGTGTCTGGAAAACGGCAAGATAAACACTTTGCTCACATACAATCAGTACTAGCTCAGCGAAACTTAGAGTTAAGCTGGACTATCATTGTTGGTGATGATCCTGAGCAACTCCAACGTTTTTTGGCATTTAGCATGGCAAGTAAAGATCTCGTATTTAGCTTTGGTGGCATTGGTGCAACGCCTGATGATCGAACTAGAGAGTCTGTTGCTAAAGTAGCTGAAGTTGCTCTGCTCCCCCATCCGGAGGCCATTGCAGAAATTGAAGCACAGTTTGGTAAAGCTGCTTACCCTAATCGAATATTAATGGCTGACTTACCGGAAGGAAGTCGGATTATCCCTAATACAATTAATCGAGTGCCAGGGTTTTCATATAAAGAACATCATTTTATGCCCGGCTTTCCCGAGATGTCTTGGCCGATGATTGAATGGGTTTTAAATACATATTATTCTGATTTGAAAAATACCAGTCCAAATGATGAACAAACTATTTACGTCATAAAAGGTAGGGAGACAGAGATTGTAGAAGCAATGCGTCAAGTTGTTCAGCAATACCCTGAGTTACGGCTTTCTAGTCTTCCCCATTTAGGGAACAATCCTCATATTGAATTAAGCCTACGAGGAGATTCTCTTCTTATTGAACCAGCAATGGGGATTTTAAAATCTGCCATCAAAGTGGCAGGGTTTACTTGGTCAGATCAGCTTGATAAATAATTGAACCAAAGAGGCAGTGTTATCAAGCTAACTAATGTTGTTAATGTTACGGCAGCAGCATAAAGCTCACTATCAAGTTTGTAGCGTTCACATATCACGATCCCAAACACCATAGTTGGCATAGCTGAAACTAAGGTCAACATCATTGTTCTATCCAGATCAAACTGAATGAGATGGCTCATTGCAAACACGCTTAAAGGCACAATAATTAAAGAAATGACAACAATGGGCAGTAATAAAGGCATAAATCGTAAGCGCAGGCTGTGCCAACGAATACTCATACCCAAAACAATCAGCATTAACGGTACGACTCCACCGGCTAATAAGGACAAACTAGCATGTACTATTTCTGGTTGAGGTATACCGGTGAGATTGAGAGTAATACCCAAGGTAACCGCCCATAATGGCGGTATTTTCATCAGCTCTTTTAAAGGGCTGGTTTGGGCATTAGTCCCACCGTAATATTGTGCTAACAAAATACCCAGTGATAATAAAATAGGTGTGCAGGCAAACAGATCATATTGTAAAACAGTCGCTCGAGTATGAGAACCGATAACTTGATCTAACACCGGAAGACCAAGGTAGGTCGAATTTGGAAATGATGCTGCGAGTAATAAAGCCCCTACTTGCTTATTACTGGCTTTAATAAATCGAAGTACCAACCAGATTGTTACCATACCCACAACGACTCCCACCGTTGCAAGAAAAGAAATCTGTAGTGATGAGATATTAAGAGGTGTTTGCCAAATCACATCAAGCACTAATGCCGGTAGCAATATGTAAAATACCAAATCAGTGATTGCTCGCCGGTGTGCTATAGCTGCAATATGGTCAGGAGCATGGGATTTCCAAAATGTACCACAGGCAATTAACACTGACATTTGAATAAGAGCTGTTATCATAATAAATAATTCAATAAAGGATTTAAGACTGATTTTATCAATATCAACAAGAAAATGATATTGGTATAAAACATGCATTGTCAACACAGTTACTAATGGAATAGAACGCCCAAATACCATTAATTAAATTGTGGATAGTTAAATGAAATATAAGGTTGAACCTACCAACCAAGAGTTGGTGATGCGAGAAAATGATTTTATTGTCTCAAAAACAGATACTAAAGGTATTATTACCTACGCTAACCGTATCTTTATTGAGTTTTCAAAATATACTGAAGAACAGCTCATTGGTAAACAGCATAATATTATTCGCCACCCTGACATGCCACGTGGTGTTTTTAAATTATTATGGGATACACTCGCCCAAGAAAAAGAAATTTTTGCCTATGTAAAAAACATGTCTAAAGATGGCAGTTTTTATTGGGTATTTACTAACGTAACGCCTTCTTATGACCCTCAAGGAAAAGTGATAGGTTACTATTCTGTAAGACGAAAACCTAAGCCTGAAAGTGTCGACATCTGTGCTGGCTTATATCAAGCAATGCTTGAGGCAGAGAAAAAAGCCGGCCCTAAATTTGCTATGGATGCTTCTCTTGAACTTGTTACCGGCATACTTTCAGATAAAGGAGTAAGTTATGAAGAATTTATCCTTAGCATCTAAATTTAAAGCGATGGCCTATATCAATAACGCATTACTATTAGTGATCGTTGGCATCTTATTTTGGAAGACAGGTGTCGATTGGCTTGTTGTTGCAATTGTTATTGTAAGTCTAGTTTATGGTGCGTTTTCTGTTCGTGGAATCACTGACTTATTAGCCCCGTTACAAAAAATAAGTAAGGTAGCAGATGAGGTAAGTGCGGGTCATTTTGATATGCGAGTTACTCATATTGAACATGAAGATGAGATTGGAAGCTTGTCTTGGAAAATCAATGATATGCTTGATCAGCTTGAGGCATACTTTAGGGAGGTTAGTACCTCTTTTGCTTATGCAAGTGAAGGCAAGTTTTTCCGAAAAGCGTATCCTCAAGGCCTGCATGGTACATTTGTAACATCACTGAATAATATCAATATATCGATTGATGCAATGCAAACTACACAGCAGTTTTTATTAAAAAATAAATTAGTTTCAGACCTTTCTCAATTGAGCTCAACTAACCTATTGATAGACTTAAGGCTTAACCAAAGAAGTATTGAAGAAATCAAAGAAGTCATGGATATTGTGACCGATACCTCACAAAAAATGGTAGCCGATGCCGATGGTAGTCAAGATTCTATCAATACGGTTGTTCATAACCTTAATGAAGTTATAACTAAAATTGAGAAAAATAATGCTGAAATTGTTGATCTTAATAGCTTAAATGAAGAAGCCTCAAGCGTTATTACGTTGATAAAGAGTATTGCAGATCAAACTAGTTTGTTAGCGTTAAATGCTGCTATAGAAGCAGCCCGAGCAGGTGAGCAAGGTCGAGGGTTTGCTGTGGTCGCAGATGAAGTCCGGACACTTGCTGATAATACAATTAAAGCCACAGCAAGTATCGCTGAGGTATTAGAAACCTTCCAACAAAAATCTACCGACATGCTCGGCGAATCTTCGGCTATGTCAGAAATGGCCGACTCATCGCGAGAAGTAGTTACAGAATTTGCCGCTAAATTTGAAAGTTTTGCCGCTTCTGCCCGAGATACGGAAGATCGAATGCAGTATGCCGATGACATTAGTTTTGCAGCCTTAGTAAAAGTTGATCACTTACGCTACAAACAAAATGCTTATGCCGCATTATCAACAGGGGCAGACTCAAGTGAAGCTAGAGAAACTCAAGTGAGTGATCATGACTGTCGCTTTGGTAAGTGGTACTTTAATGGTGAAGGTGCGCAGGCTTTTAAACAATATCCTTCCTATAGTAAGGTTCAACCTGTTCATGCTAATGTCCACAATCATATACAACATGCTATATCTTTATTAGAAGGTTCTTGGGAAAGCAGTAGTGATACCCAATCACAAATCCTCAATTCTTTTAAAGAAGCAGAACAAGCAAGTTACAATTTAATGGGACTTGTTGATCAAATGGTAAGAGAAAAACACCCCGCTTAACTTTTAGAAGGTCACAAAGCATTAGCGAATGACAAGCTCAATTTTCCATTCGCTAATGCTTCCTCACTGTCTCCCTTGATCACATCAATACTTCACGGTATTGTAAGTAAATAAAATTTAATGTGCAGGTGACAAATGTCTTTATCAAAACAATTACTAATCCTCATTACCTTTATCTTTTTTATTGTATTTTCAGTCAACTTTGTTCTGAGTATGAATAATATAAAAAGCTATTTAGAAGTTGAATCTGAGGTCCATGTTCAAGATACGGCAACATCATTAGGCTTATCCTTAAGTCCCCATATGGCTGATGAACAAGATCCTATTATTAGGACCATGATGAATGCTATCTTTGATATGGGCTATTACAAGGAGATGAGATTAGTCGATGTTGATGGTAAGGATTTAGTAACCTTAACTAACACAGACCAAATGCCAGGCGTACCACAGTGGTTGATAGATTTGATGCCAATGAAAGTTGCCACAGCGGTATCAGAAATTAGTTCGGGGTGGTCTATTTCAGGTACTTTATACGTGAGTACAAACCCAGGATATGGTTACTTAAAGTTATATGAGCAAGGAAAATCAACCTTAAAGTTTTCTCTGCTTATTTTCTTTGCGGCACTTGGCCTATTAATTATTGCCCTGCACTTTACTTTAAAGTCACTAAAAGATATTGAAAAACAAGCAAATGAAATCTCTTCCGGGCACTTCACATCGATTAAATTACCTTGGACTTTAGAAGTTAGAAATGTAGCCCAGTCAATGAACAGTATGTCAGAGAAAATTGGCAATATGATTGCTAGGCTAAATAGTAAATTAGACTCCTTAAGTGATAGTTTAAAACGTGATCCTCTAACAAAATTACTCAACCAAGCTACTTTTAATGTCAACTTAAAACAAATTTTATCCACAGGTCAATCGGGCTATGCTGCATTTATAAAGTTTGACGATCTTGCTGCCATTGCTAAAGATAAAGGTAATAAAGATGTTAATAATATTTTAGTTTCTTTTTCTAAATTATTGATGGGTAGCCAACAATCATCTGCAAGTGCGTATCGGCTCTATGGTTCTGAATTTGCAATGCTTTTTCCTGCTTCAGACAGTAAACGAGTTACAGAGTTTGCTGAATTATTGAAGCAAAATATTAATGCACTTGGCCAGCAATATAATTTAGATGACTTGGTTCATATGGGGATAATCCGCTTTGAACGCAGCAGTGACTTTAATAAGTTGTCACCCGCTATGGTTGAGGCTTATGAACAAGCGAGGTTAATTGGAAATAACGCGTATTTCATTAAAGAAGACAGTGTAAGTTCAATGAGTGATTTAGACTGGAAGGCAACTATTACCAATGCAATTGATAATAATATGCCGGAAATTACACTTACATCTGATGCATATAATTATTCCAAAGAGCCTATAACTAAAATAATGGAAGAAGCATTTACTGTTGTGAAAGACGGTTCTGGAAATGCACTTTCTATCGGTACGTTTTTCTCTATGGCACAAGAATTTGGTTTAGAAGAAGCTTTAGACCAATGTATTATCAATAAAATAATACATTTAATGGAACAAACAAATCAATCAGTCCCCGTTACCATTAACTTATCCATGACATCTGTTTCATCTAATAACTTCCCTGCATGGTTAAAAGCAAGGATCCAGCGTTCAACTATCAAGCCTGAACTATTAGCATTTAGTGTTACCGCCTATTCAGCAGCAAAAGATCTAACTGCTTTTGCAAACTTTAGCTTATTTGCACACTCTATTGGAGCGACAACACTCTTAAAACGTTATTCTTCAGATATTATAGCGATGGACTTATTAAAAGAGCTACATATTGACTACATTCGTTTAGCTCGCGATTTAACATCAGAGATCAGTAGCAACAGCAATAAATCAGATTTACTTGATATTATGCAGGAAGTGACAAGTTTATTAGATATTAAAGTCATTGCTGAGGGCGTAGTATCTGATGATGACTTTGAGCATGTTAAATCGGCTCAGATATACGGTATTGGTCGCTAGAAACAGCCTTATCATGTTTCTTCGTTCACTTTACAAGCACTTGTTTAGCCTAGCGTTAGTTGTAGGTTTGACACTGTCACTTCCTTTAATTGCCCAACTTAATATTACTGAGGAAATATTAACGAGCATTGAAGAAAAGTTTAATAAGTATGCTCGAAAACGAGTAGAAACATGGCAAGAACTTATTTCTATTAACAAAGAGCTCACCGATCTTGAAAAACTGGATGCTGTAAACAACTTCTTCAACTCTAACCTTTTATTTATGAATGACATAGATTTGTGGAAAAAAGAAGATTATTGGGCAACGCCTATAGAAGCCCTTTCCATTGGAGCCGGTGATTGTGAAGATTATTCCATTGCCAAGTACTTCACCCTAAAGCAGCTGGGAGTCGATGAAGAAAAGTTAAGAATTACCTATGTTAAGGCTGTTAATATTGGCCAAGCCCACATGGTATTAACTTATTTTGAAACTAAGCGTTCTATACCTCTTGTTCTAGACAACCTTGATGCAGAGATTAAAACAGCTGATAAACGAAAGGATCTTGTCCCTGTTTATAGTTTTAATGGTGGCGGGTTATGGTTATCCAAATCACGCGGCAGTGGTAAACGTGTAGGTGATGCATCTCGGCTTTCACTGTGGGAAGACTTAGAAAGTAGGATGAAAAAAGATTTATAAATCTTTTTACGAGAAGTTAAAATTCAAGAATTTTATTTGTTGCTGTACCAATTCATATTTCCAGTCGTAAACAAGATACTATGAAAGCAATATAATCCTTCAGTCTTAACAAATATTAAGATTATAAAACGATCCCTAAAGCTTGATTAACATTGGCAATCATCTGTTTAATATCAACTTCTAATGCGCGTTTTCGGTTATCTGTTTTATTGGCTAGCGATTGACTACGTAATAAGCTGACTAAATCAATCTCGCCTAAATTAAATGCACGTTGCTGTAACGATAAGTACTGTTGTGTTGCCGTATTTTTTTCACTTATCAATACCAGTTGCTTTTGTAATGTTTCCAAGTCATGTGTGTAAGAAAAAAGTATTATATTTAACTCCCGCTCTAACTGTTGATGTGATATTTCAGCATCAGCTAATTCTTTTGCAGCATTCGCAATAGCAGGTGCACGATATACAGTGTCATCTAAAGAAAAACGAATTCCAATACCGATGCTATTATTAAAGGCTTCATCACTTGCCCCACGTTCATGTCTCACCCCTAAAGATAGACTTGGATTAGTGGCACCATCAAAGTGAGCTAGCGCTTGCTGTGTTCGCAATGTATTCACTTGTTGTTCTAAGAGCTTTAAAGAAGGGTGCTGTTGACTTACAACAACTAAGGAGTGATGCTCCTGTCCTTGTAAATAAAGTGCTTCTTCATAGATTTTAGGAAGAGATTGTTCTCCCGTAATATGCGTGTAACTGCTTAACGCATGTTCAAGCTCTGCTTGAGTCAGTAAATATTGACTCTTAGTTTCAAGTGTATTTGTACTTGCCAGTAATCGCTCAGTGCCTGCTAACTCACCAGCCTTGACTCGAGCTGTAACATCATTTTCTAGTTTCTGTGCGGTCTGCCATGCTTGATATGCTTGATTTGTCACAGTATCTGCCAAGATGACATTCCACACTAGTTCACGCACTTTGGCAGATGCATCAAGTTTAATTTGTTCTTTATAGGCAGGTAGTTCAGCTGACATTTTATCTGAAAGCACTTGTTGCTGTTTCTTCTGGCCCGGCAACCATAAAGGCATATCAATACTACCTTCCCATTCTTGCAAACCATCGCCACTACCGATAGCATCATTCTGGTGATTTAAAGCAATACTTTTTGTGTCAGCAAAAAATGCGTTAGCGATACCCGTATTGGCATTTATTTGTTGCTGTTGTGCCAGTTCATTATGGTGTGCAGGGTGTTGTTGATATACTTTTTCTGTTAATGACGACATCGTTATAGCTGAAGACCATTCAATGTGTATTTCCTCAGCAGAAACGATAGTGGTATTCAAAGCAAGTATCGTCGACAAGATGACGAGGGTATTTCGAAAAGACATTGTAAAATAATTCCTGTAATTACGTGTTGTGTTGAGCAATTATATAGTACCGCTCTTTAATAATGGGCTTAACCAATAATGTAAGCCTGTTCCTGAGAAGTCGTTTTTTAACTCTCTGATTATGTTATCTGCTAAAGGCTGGTCCAGTTCAATCAAAAAGGCTATTTGCTTACGACGCCCTGCCACTTGCTCTGCTAAGCTCATTGCATGGTTGCTTCCATGACCATGTGCAGATTGCGATGTAAAGCCGCTAATTGATTGCTTACTTAGCAACCAATCAATTAACTCATCTTCCATGGCAGGAAGAGCGATAAGCGTTAATATACAACGATTCATGCTGAAACTCCCTTACTTGTCTGAACGGTTGCCTCACCAAATCGCCTAAACAACAAAGGTAATAAAACTAAGGTTAATAGTGTTGCTGAGACCAAGCCACCAATAACGACAATGGCTAATGGCCGTTGAATTTCCGAACCGGGTCCTGTTGCAAATAACAGCGGCACCAAGCCAAATGCAGCAATGGTTGCAGTCATTAATACCGGACGAAGTCGTCGCATTGCACCTTCTCGTACTGCCTGATCCATGGATAGCCCTATACCTCGTAACTCATTGAAGTATGACACCATAACAATACCATTAAGTACAGCTATACCTAAAAGTGCAATAAAGCCAACCGATGCAGGTACAGACATATATTCACCTGTTAACCATAAAGCAATAATACCGCCAACAAGTGCAAAAGGCACATTGCTTAATACTAATAAGGCTTGGCGAATGGATTTAAAGGTTGAAAACAGCAATAAAAAGATTAATAACAATGCCACAGGCACCACAATCGCTAAACGTTTGGCAGCTCGTTGTTGGTTTTCAAACTGTCCACCCCAAGCAATTGAATAGCCCGTTGGAAGATCAATATTATTAACCACCAACTGCTTAGCTTCATCTACAAAACCTACCAGGTCACGCCCCGCCACGTTAGCCACAACAACTGACATTCGTTGACCGGTTTCACGCTTTATTGATACGGGACCTTCTATACGTTCAAGTTTGGCAATTTGTGACAAAGGTACTTTTTCGCCATTTGATACCGTTAAACGTATATTTGAAAAGACGGTAGGAGATAAGCGTAACTCGTTGTCTCCCTTTATAATTAAAGGTGTTCGTCTGGCACCTTGGTAAATGGTACCAACTTCACTACCTTCAATTAACAGTCTAAGTTGTGGCATGATTTCATCAACCGTGAGACCCAGTCTTCCCGCCGCTAAGCGATCGATTGCAACACGGTAATATTGTGCACCTTCAGTTTGTGAAGTGGAAACGTCTTCAGCCCCTTCAATAGCCGTGACAAGCTCAACAATATGGTTAGCCAGTCCATTCAATGTATTGCCATCTTCACCAAATATTTTAATCGCTAAATCACCACGAACGCCCGTCAACATTTCAGATACACGCATTTCAATAGGCTGGGTAAACCCAAAAGCAATACCCGGAAATTGAGAAAGTACTGTCCGAACTTTCTCTTTAATCTCACCCTTTGTCGCAACGAGCCATTCCTCACGAGGTTTTAATACTAAAAACATATCTGTTTCATTTAAGCCCATCGGATCTAAACCTAATTCATCCGATCCTGTTCGAGCAACAATACTCGTTATCTCTGGCACCTGAGCTAAAATTGATTTTTCAACACGTTGATCTAAGTTAAGAGATTCTTCTAAAGTAATGGAAGGTAATTTTTCCAGTTGAACAATCAAATCCCCCTCATCCATTGTAGGCATGAAGCTTTTACCTACTTGCGTATAAACCCATGCGGCTGATACTAATGAGACTAATGCTATAAACACAACACTACGACCATGTTCCAGTGACCAGTTAAGCACAGGTGCATAAAGTTGCTTCATCATTCTAGGCAACCAAGGTTCATGATGTGATACATTTTTTAACAAATAAGAAGCCAGTACCGGAATAATAGTCAATGACAGAATTAACGATCCACTTAAAGCAAAAACGATGGTTAATGCCACAGGGATAAATAGCTTACCTTCAAGCCCTTGTAAGGTTAATAAAGGTAAAAATACAATAATGATAATAATAATTCCTGATGTGACAGGAACAGATACACTTTTTACGGCTCGATAAATAAGGTGTAATCGAGGTAGTAATTTTGTTTTCTGAGCATTAGCAAGTTGTGACATTATATTTTCAACAACAACAACTGCAGCATCAACTAGCATACCAATCGCAATCGTTAAACCGCCTAAACTCATTAAATTAGCTGATAAACCAAACTGCTGCATCATGATGAAAGTGATCATCGCTGATAAAGGTAAAACCAATGCAACGGTTGCAGCGGCACGTAAATTACCTAAAAATAATAATAAAAACACAAGCACTAAAATAATAGCTTCAGCTAATGCCTTACTAACTGTACCAATGGCTTTTGATACTAAGTCACCACGATTATAAAAGACATTGATAGTGACATCGCTAGGTAGACTTCCTTTTAGCCCATTTAGTGCCTGCTCAATATTATTGACGACATCACGCGCATTGGCGCCACGAAGACCAAGAACCAAGCCTTCTACAGCTTCACCCTCACCATCCTTTGTTACTGCACCATAGCGAGTCAAACTACCGATGCTTACCTCCGCTACATCAGCTAATAATACGGGCTCTATTAAATGGGGTTTAATAACGATTGAACGTAGATCATCTAACTTTTGAATACTGCCTTCAGCACGAACAATTAAGACCTCTTCCCCATCATTGAGTCGACCTGAACCATCATTACGGTTATTTCTTTCAACTGCTTGCTGTAAATCATCAAGGCTTATATTTCTAGCAAGTAATTTTTCTAAATTAGGCGTGACTTGAAATGTTTTAGCTAAGCCCCCCAAAGAGTTGACGTCTGCAACTCCCGGTACACTGCGTAACACAGGTCGAATAACCCAATCTAATAATAAACGTCGGTCAGTAAGGCTCATGCTGTCACTATCAACTGTAAACATAAACATCTCACCTAGTGGTGTTGTCATGGGTGCCAAACCACCTGTAACACCTTGAGGGAATTGGTCTCTTAGGCCTGCAAGACGTTCAGATACTTGCTGGCGAGCCCAATAAATATCGGTACCTTCATCAAAATCGATAGTAATATCAGTAAGGCCATATTTGACCACTGAACGTAATATTCTTTGTTTAGGTATGCCCAACATTTCAACTTCAATAGGTAATGTTATTCTCGCCTCCACCTCTTCAGGTGTCATGCCTGAAGCTTTAAGAATGACTTTGACCTGCGTTGATGAAACATCAGGAAATGCATCTATCGGTGTTTTAGTAAACGCATTCCAGCCCATACCTATTAACCCAACAATAACAAGCAACATTAACAAACGTTGCGTTAAAGAAAATTGAATCAATTTAGCCAGCATAGTTATGCTCCTTTACCATCGTTGTAATATCCATTTACTCGCCCCCCATACCTAACCATGCGGCTTTTACTGTGGCGGTACCTTTTATTACAAGCTGTGATGTACTTGATAAATTACCGCCAATAATAACCTTGTCGCCAGGCTCACTAATTACAGTAACAGTGTGGCTAATAAAACCATCCTTTGTTTTTACAAAAACAGCTGTTTCCCCTTCATTTCTAAATAATGCACTGCGTGGAATTTCAAATTGAACATTGTTACCACCTTGCTGAACAAAGCAAGCTTGAACAAATTCACCTGGAGTCAATTGTTCTGTTTTTTGATTAACCTCTGCACGAACCAACACACCTTGATCAGCAGCATGGACCTCCCGACCGATCGCAATAACTTTTCCTGCAATATCTTTATTACAAACAACCACCTGGTCTCCATTGTTAATTTTATTAGCGATGTTCAAAGGCACGTGAATTTCTATCCATAAAGAGGATAGTTGTGCAATTTTATAGAGAGGATCGGCAGCAGTAAGTCGCTGACCTGCCGTTGCAAATTGTTTCAAAACAACACCATCACTCACTGCTGCAATGGTTAAATGACTATTAAGTGTCCGTGTTTTTCCGAGTTGTTGAATCGACTGTTTATCCATACCGGCTAATTCAAGTGATTTTTTGTACATGGCTACTTCAGTTTTATCTTGTTGGTAGCTGGATTGAGACTGTCGGTAACGACGTTCAGCAATAATCCCTTCTTCAAACAAACTTTTATCTCGTAGCATTTGCTGTTTTGACTGTGATAACCGAGTCAATGTTTGCAGGTAATCATTTTGATTGGATAATAGTTGAGGACTATTTATTTGTGCCAATGCTTGCCCTGTTACAACATTATCCCCTTCTGCTACCAACATAAGTTCAATAACACCATCTTGTGGGGTGCTGATTACGCGTTGTGATTTATTTGGAATAGTGACTTCTGCAGGAAGTTGCTTAGTCAGTGATTTAGAAATTAATTTAGGCGTACTTAATTCAATTCCTATATTAACTATTTCATTCTCATTAAAATTTACGGGATCATTTGCCAATAGTGGTAGCGAAAAGCTTAGGAAAAGCAAATAGGTGAAGTATTTCATACGGTAAGTCTCTTATTACTAATAGTGTTTATTATTTATTTTGTTCAGGTGTTTCTTTGTAGCCAGTGATCATTGCTTTAACTAAGTTTTCATTTTCTATTTTGCTAGAAATAATCACACCAACGATGTGAAAGACAATTAGCAGTATCATTAGGTTGCTGAAAAACTCATGAATTTCTTCCCACCACGCTTCCTCATCGCTATCTGTATGATCTTTATCGTTGTTTCCATCAGGGTTAGATGCATTAGCAGAAGAAATAAAGTAGCTGGTGTTAGATTGAGAAAATGGCCCATAACCTTCTTCACCATAAACTATCAATCCACTAATAACCGTCAAGAATAATGTGAACAATAGAGCAATCGTCATCAGTCCTCCTAAAGGATTATGACCTCGATATGCTGTCACCTTGCCTCTAAATAATCCTTTTGCATGGGCAATGATTTCAGCAGGACTGTAAATAAAATCTTTAAAACGAGCATGCTGAGATCCAATAACCCCCCATATAACTCTAAATGTCACCAATCCGAGTATGATGTAGCCTGAATAAACGTGAATATTGCTGTCATCATCACCACTTAAATAAGCAATGATAAAAACAAGCACTAAACTCCAGTGAAATAAACGTATACCAATATCCCAAACGGGTTTTGAGTTATTATTTAATAGGTCCATGACGCTTCCCTTCATTAATGAAAGACAAATCTAGATTACGTCCTATTTAGGTCAACGTACATCGTATATCTGTCCTATAATGCTGGTTTTAGAACATATGTCCTATGCATTTATATTGGATTAATTAAGGAAATAACGTGTTTAATCTTAAGACAGCCGCCATTATTGTCATTTTATTCATTGTCATAATTTCAAATGCTTTTGATCTCATCAATGACTTCGCTACTAATGAATCCACATGGCATATAATTGAAGAAAGTATCGTCATAACACTTGCCTTGTCTTTAATTGCTTATTTAATTGTTAACCTAAAACAGCACAGAGTAAATTTACAACAATTACGACATGAACTTGAAACGACTGAAGACTCTTTAGAAAAATCGAATAACCGTATTCATAATGCTAGAAGAGAATACAGCCAAGTTATTCATCAACAGTTTGATGATTGGCAGCTTAGTCGAAGTCAGCAAGAGATTGCCTTACTGCTGCTAAAAGGACTTAGTTTTAATGAGATCGCAGCCGTCCGTGACACGAAAGAAAAAACAGTCCGCCAACAGGCCTCTGAAATCTACAAAAAATCAGGCGTAGCAGGAAGACATGCTTTTTCTGCGTGGTTTTTTGAAGATTTCTTATAACTATTTATTGCAAAATTGAACGTGAGTTAAGCGCTTGGATCGGTCTGTTATTTGGTTCGTGAAGTACTGACTTGAACGCATCAATTTGTTGTTGAGATATTGTCACAATATCTTTCATTACCAACCATGTCACCCCCTCAGAACAAGGTGGGGTTGTGAGTGAACCATCAAACCGATAATAGTCATGGCCTCTTGGTAAAATATCGGACACATTTACAGTGGATAATAAAGTATGAGTTTCACCTGCTTTCGTTGGCATAATTGACCATATATTTTTTAGCCATTTATTTGGTGATGGGGTTGCCACAACACGGCGTGACCCATACTTATCTGTTTCAACCTCAAGCCCCTTATTTAAAGCACCTTTATCAAATAAAACAGCAATAACTGCTAAGCTGCCCTTTTGATCAGCATGAACAAGATGTGCTTCTAATGGATAAGATTGACCGTTGATATGATTTTCACTGGGCGCATGAAAGTGGGCCTGTAATAAATTGAATTGTTGTCCATCTAATAGAATGCTACTGCCACTATTATAGTTAAGCTGGATGGTATGACCATTATTGACAACTTCATAGCCATCTTGAAGGTAGTTAAAGACAATAGGTTTTAAATCTGCCTCGATAAAACCTGTTAGATTAACCGGAGATTGCTTGTCTCCAGTACAGGAAAAATTATCAGCACTTAATGCTGCCCAGTTCTGCGGGCCATGATCTCCAGAGTATCCCCAGTGTGAACTATTTTCCGCCATTACATTTGTTGTAATAAATAGTGCCGCTGCTATTGCCGTCAATTTTTTCATCTATTTGTCCTTAGTCTACTGAATATATATTGAATAATGTTAATCTTAATAAATAGTTAGTAAAAGTCGAGTATAGTTGGTAGAGTTATCGTAAAAAGCGAACTGTTAGAGATTATGATCAATTATAAACATCTACATTATTTTTGGATTGTTGCTAAAGAAGGCAGCATTACTAGGGCGAGTGAACAACTCCACTTAACCCCTCAAACAATTAGTGGCCAGCTCAGTTTATTAGAAGAATACTTAGGGGTGTCACTCTTTAGTAAGGTGGGACGGAACTTAGAAGTAACCGACGTTGGACGACGTGTCTTAAGTTATGCGGAAGATATATTTTCTCTAGGTAATGAGCTAGATCAAATGATCCGCACTTTACCCAGTGAACAGCCGCAAATGTTAAAAGTGGGGGTGGTTGATGTTGTTCCAAAATCAATTGCTCACCGCATTTTACTCCCTGCCTTAAAAATGCCTGAATCGACTCGCATGATCTGTCGTGAAGCTGATTTAGAAACGCTACTCGCTGAATTAACATTACATAGACTAGATTTAGTGATTGCAGACCGTCCTATTCCATCCACTGTCAGTACCCGTGCTTTCAGTCACAGCTTGGGAGAGTGTGCGGTTAGTTTCTTTGCTAGTGAAAATTTAGCACATCAATTATCGGGGACTTTCCCTGACTGCTTAAATAATGCACCACTATTATTGCCGAGCAAAGGAAATCAACTGCGTACAGCCATTGATATGTGGCTACTAAAACACCGTATTACCCCAAACATAGCTGCAGAATTTGATGATAGTGCCTTACTCAAGACGTTTGGCCAAGAAGGTGTTGGTATTTTTATTGCTCCAACAGCAATAGAAGAAGAAGTTAAAGTACAGTTTAAAGTTAACGTTATCGGAAAAACCGATGAGATAAAAGAAGCATTTTTTGCTATTTCTATTGAAAAACGCATTTCAAACCCTATAGTATCTACAGTTATTGAATCAGCTAGCAATACATTATTTTCTGGATTAAATAAATATGAACAATAGTAAAACAAAAAAAGGCGTTTACCTTGCTCCTTGGGAAAAAAGCTTCGACAAAATCCTTAACCCTTTTGAAGAGTTTATCCACCGTCAAACGACCAGTGGTCTATTATTAATGGGAATGGCCATTCTGGCTTTATTTTTAGCCAATGGTCCATTGGCAGAAGCTTATTTACACATCCTTCACACTCCCGTTGGTTTAGGCGTTGGCAGTTGGGCTGTAGAAATGACGCTGCACCATTGGATTAATGATGGCCTCATGGCGCTATTTTTCTTTGTTGTAGGTTTAGAGCTGAAACGTGAAATCTTAGTAGGTGAGCTGGCTACAATACGTAATGCTATGCTACCCATCGCTGCGGCGATTGGTGGTATGGTTGTCCCAGCAGTAATTTACTACCTGATTAACCCAAGTGGTGATGCGGCCAATGGTTGGGGGATTCCAATGGCAACAGATATTGCCTTTGCTATCGGTGCTTTAGCACTGTTAGCTAATCGAGTTCCTAAAGCATTAATCACTTTTCTTGTAGCACTCGCCATTGTTGATGATCTTGGTGCCGTAATGGTTATCGCTCTGTTTTATACTGAAACAATTATGCTGATGCCACTCTTTATTGCTGGTGGATTATTTATGGTATTACTGGCATTTAATATGTTTGGTATTCGTAAAACGCTCCCCTACTTTATTGTTGCTGTAGCTCTTTGGTATGCATTATTGCTCTCAGGTATTCACCCGACTCTAGCGGGTATTTTAGGTGCAATGTCCGTTCCCGCAAAACCTAAATACGATCCTAACCGCTTCAGTGTTCATGTTAAAGAGCTAATGAAACGCTTTGATGCTAATCATCAGCCTGGCAAATGTATTATGACCAATGATTCCCTTGCCGATGTTGTGCATAAATTAGAATACAGTGTCGATAGTGTAGGTGTGCCCCTTCAACGGTTAGAGCACACATGGCATATGCCCGTGGCTTATTTAATTATCCCTATTTTTGCCTTAGCCAATGCAGGTATCCCTATGTCACTGGGCTCGTTAAGTGAAACAGTTTCACATCCTGTTATGGTGGGGGTTTCTCTAGGCTTAATCTTAGGTAAGTTTATCGGCATAACAGGTGTGAGCTGGCTAGTGCTTAAACTGGGTATTGCAGAACTTCCTAAAGATACACGTTTTACACAAATTGCAGGGGTATCATTATTAGCAGGTATCGGCTTCACCATGTCTATCTTTGTTGCCCAACTTGGATTTAGTAATAGTGAAGAACTATTACTAATGGCTAAAACAGGCATTCTATTATCTTCTTTATTAGCCGGTATTACAGGTTATATTTGGCTTTATGTGGTGAGTGACCCAGTCAAGAAAAGCAGCTGATTATCAAGATAAAATGATATTCAATATACAGTGATTCATTTTTTGTCATCCTCGCGAACGCGGGGATCCATGGGCAGTAGAAATAGCCTCTATCGTTGGATTCCCGCTTTCGCGGGAATGACTGGTTTTATAAGGTTACCTGCAAATTGAATGATCATGGGTAAGTTATCGTTATCATCTTGGCTGGTCACACGGATCAGTTAAGCTAGTTGAGGTTTTACCTTTGTTTCATCTTTATCAGTCAACGAAACAAAACCAATATCTTCCATAATGGCATAAACCGATGGAAGCACTAGCATGATTAGCAATGTTGACGTTAACATCCCGAACACAATACTTGTCACTAATGGTACTAAGATTAGAGCCTGTGTACTTGTTTCAAATAATAAGGGTGTCATACCAGCAACCGTTGTCGCAGAGGTTAAGAATATCGCCCTAAAACGGTCTCGTACAGCCAAACTTGCGGCATCATGAAGCGAGGCACCTTCTTCAATATGATGTTTCACAAACACAACTAATAATATCGAATCATTCACGACAATGCCTGCTAATGAGACAAAACCAATCATACTAGGTAAGGTAAAATCTAAACCCATTAGCAAATGTCCCCAAATTGCACCAATCAATGCGAGAGGAATATTTAGCATAACAATGGCTGGCTCACGATAGTTTCTAAAAATCAAACTTAATAGTAAAAACACACCGAGAGCACCTAAAGCAAAGCCAGATAAAATAGACATTCTCGTTTCTGTGCCATTCTCTACTTCTCCTTTGAGATTAATGACTATTTCTGGATAACGTTGTTGTAATCGTGGCAAAAAGTGTTTTTCAGTACCACTAATAATCTCTGAGGTATTGGCAATAGCCGCATCCACATCACCAAAAATAGTGACTGTACGTTGATGATTAATTCGCCCTATACGAGCAAAACCACGCTTTTCAGTTACCGTGGCTACACTACTTAAAGGAATCGCTATGCCTTTATTAGAAAATACTGTCAGGTTATCAAAATCAGTTAACTCTTCTGAAGCCTTACTATCCAATTTAGCAACGATTTCATAGGCTTCTCGGTCTTGATAAATTTCACTAATTTTTGCACCTTGATAGGCTGAACGTAATTGTGATGCAATACTTCTTGCATCAACACCTGCAGCTAAAGCACCTGGCTTTAATTTGATGGTGTACTCTGGCTTTCCGGGACGTAAATCATCTAATAAATTAGAGACACCCGCATACCCCCTAAGCCAGTTTTGAAGTTCCCATGATGCTGTTGATAAGCGGTCTAAATTATCACCACTTAGTCGTATTTCAATGGCACGCCCTGCTGGACCTACTTTAGGTTCTCTAAATTGAACATCAATCACACTTGGCAAGTCACCACTGTTTTCTCGCCATAACTGGGTCAGCTCAGCCATGTGAGTATTACGGTATTCTGTGCTCAATAAATCAAGGCTAATTGTTGCTAAATGTGTCCCATTTTCAGGTACATCACCATGCATACCATAAGTAACTTGTATATTTTTAACTAATGGTTCAGGTTCATTTTGGTCAAGTTCATCTGTTGTTTTTTCAAGTGCAGTCAATAAGATACCCATCACCCGTTCAGTTTCAGTGAGTGGCGTACCTTGTGCTAACAAAATACGTGCATCTACCGAGTTACCTTCAAGATCAGGAAAAGCTTTAAATTTAACTGTTCCTGTAGCAATTAAACCAATAGAAAACACCAACATCGCCAGTGCAGTGCCAACGGTTACATAACGAAACTTAATCGCCATATCCGCTGCCCTACCGACATGTTCACGCAATAACTCAAAAGCAGCTTCAAATTTTTGGCGTAGCTTAGAAGGCTCTTTATGATGAGCATGTTGCAATGAGTGCATAAGGTGATGCGGTAGTACTAGGAATGCTTCGATCAAACTAATGGTCAATACGGATAATAATACAACAGGTAAAACCCCCAGCACCTGCCCCATATCCCCTTTCATCATCAATAAACTACCAAATAAGAATGATGATGTTAAAAACGATGCTAATACGCCTGCAATAACACGATGAGTGCCATCAATAGCTGCATCTACTGGTGATTTTCCTTTATTGTATTCATGGGCAATGCTTTCAGAAAGTACGATGGCATCATCCATTAAAATACCAATCGCCATCAGTAGAGCAACCATTGAGATCATACTGATAGTAACGCCTAACATAGCCATCATGGCTAAACCGCCTAAAAATGAAATCGGTAAGCCTAATGCAACCCAAAAAGTATATCGCCAGTTGAAAAAGAGTAGAAGAGCAAGTGATGCAAGCAGTAAGCCCTGCCATCCATTTTTCATCAGTAATTGCAGACGGTCACTGACTAAAGCCGTCCCATTTTGAGTAATAGTGAGCTCAGTTCCTTCAGGTAAGATCTTATTCTCAGCATCAACAAAAAGCTGAATAGCATCAAACACATTCAACATATCATCCGTGGTGTTTTTACTAATCTGTAACAAACCCGCTTGCTGCTTATTTACTTCTACACGATCCTCTGCAAACTCAAACGTATCTACAACTCGTGCAATGTCTCCCAATTTTATTTCAGCACCATCGAGTGAGTTTAAAAGAACGAGATTTTCCAACTCTTCAGCTGTTTTTCGTACATTATCAAAACGAATTTGATAAGACGTATTACTTCCTTCTAATGAGCCTGCCGGCAAATCTAATGCTTGTGATGTAATTAAATTAGCAATATCTTGCACACTAAGTTGATATTTCAACAAGGTATCAGGGTGAATAAGCACTTGTAATTGATGTGTTGAAAAACCATCTACGGTTACGATTGGGATCGCTGAGTTTGATAATAATTTATTACGGTAATGCTCGGTTAATTGCTTTAATTCAGATCGCGTTAAATTATCTGAAGTGATAGCCACATTAGCAACGATGCTAATTCGGCCTAATTGTTTAATAACAGGATCTTCAGTTTCAGTAGGAAAATCTGAAACGCCATCCACAGCCGCTTTAATATCATCATAAAATGTATCAATATTACCTTCTTCAACCATTTCGAGCGTAAAGATAGCCATGTTATCTCGAGCATCACAGTTTTGCTCTTTTAAATAACTAATACCATCGGTGGCATCTTCTAGGCGATTACAAATAGCCTCTTCTACATCAGCAGGGTTTGCACCTGGATAAAGCATAGAAAGCTGAACTTTACTGGGTTTAATAAGAGGAAATGACTCTTTATTTAGACTCGTTAAAGACACTAAGCCGATGGCGATAATAGCCATCATTAGAATGTTTCCCGCCGTAGGGTGATTGATAAAATAACGAATCATTAATGTGACCTTATTAATGATGGTGCTAATGCATCACGTTCTAATTGTTGTTGATAGTTATTGGCAATAATCGGTTTTAAAGGCATCCCTTGCATAACAGGAATAACATCACTAATTATAAGTCGTTCACCCTCTTTAATTCCCATGCTTCCACTTTGTTCAGCAATAACGAGTAACTCTCCTTGACTGAAAAGAACCTTAATTGGGCGAATTTCCAAGCTATTATCAGCCGTTGCGATGTAGACACGGCCTTGGTGTACAGATTTCCTAGGTATGACCATCATCGCTTGTGCAGGAGAAAAAAGTTCAACTGAAGTGTACATGCCTTTTAATAGTGGTGGACGTACTCCGGGAATGATTCCTTCATAAGGTTTTTCAACAGCAATAACTAAACCTAAGGTATCTCGTGTTGGATCAACCGACTCACTCAAACGAATCAATTTACCATTCCAAACTGTTGAGTTGTCTAAATCACCAACCAAACGAACTTGAGTTTCAAGTTTCATATTAGACAGTGCTATTTGTAAGTTTTCTGGGCTTTGTAGGCTCAGTGAAGATGGATTGCTCGATACCAAACCTGCCGATACTAAAGGCCTAAACTGCTGTACGGGAAGTTGAGCATTGATTTCAACAGCCTCTACACCAAGGGCTTCAAAGAGAATACTGCCCACTGATGTGAACTCATCTTTTTCAACAGATACAGCCCCTACCCGCGCATCAAATGGCATAATAATCTCTGTTCGCTCAATCGTATCCTGACTTTGATCAACCTGACTTTCAGATTGTTTTATTTGTGCTTTAATCGCAGCCCTTCGGCTATCAAAACTAGCTAACTTTCCTTCTATATCTTGAAGCGATTGCTCTAGGGACAACACATTCTTTTGTTCTGCATCCAATGTGGAACGTGCTATTAACCGTTTATCCCAAAGTGACTGAAGTCTGGCAAGCTCATCCAGTTCGACCGCCAGTTTTTCTTTTGCAATGGTATAAGCTTGTTTAGTACTAGACTGCTCTGCATTGAGCTGTGCTAATGATGATTGACTACCAACAAGCCCCGCTTTACTTTGGTTTAGTGAAATTTCAAAGGTAGTGGGTTCAATACGAAGTACAACCGTGCCTTTAGCAATACTTGCACCTTGCTTTAAATCTGGGTGAATGTAACTAATCTTGCCACTCACCTCAGATTTAGCATTGATAATAACGGAAGGTTCAACATGACCAAAAGCAGTAGCACGTACTTGAAAAGGGATCTTCTGAACATTGATGACTTCTACAGCTTTGACAGGATAAGTTAGATCTTCATGCTCTATAGGTGCTTTAGTTTTGACTAAAATAACAATTATCACAATGGCTGATATAAAAATCAGCGGTAAAGTAACGAAATGTTGTAAAAACTTTTTCATTGAAACACTCATGTATTAGTAAATAATAATATTGAGCCAGTATAGCAGTATGTTTATACTCATAGAATTGAAAATTCAGGTTTTATTTCTTCATCCTCGCAAATACGGGGATCCATGGGCAGTAGAAATAGTTACTATCGTTGGATTCCCATTTTCATGGGAATGACGGACTTTATAAGAGTACCTGCAAGTTGAATGGTCACGGGTATATACCCGTTATCATTGAAGTTGCAGATTAACACTCTTCGTCATCCTCGCGAACGCGGGGATCCATGGGCAGTGA